>LSQX01145165.1_pt1 | contig 26035 bp, 25 predicted proteins | sample 654561 | NCBI WGS metagenome assembly LSQX01 (sample SAMN04489861, study PRJNA283612) | anaerobic digester metagenome | isolation source: 4 biogas reactors fed with cattle manure at either 37C or 55C with and... | place: Denmark: Kongens Lyngby | collected 2014 | reverse complement strand
ATCAGGAATCCGGATGCTCCGCCTCTTCGTCGATCAGGGTCTTGTTCCCGACGATCCGTACCCGCCCCCGGGTCACCAGCCGAACCGCCTCCGGCAGCAGGGGGTGTTCCCCTTCCGCGATCACCCTGGCCTGCAGAGACTCCGGGGTGTCGTCCTGCCGCACGGGAACCGGCTGTTGCAGGAGAATCGGCCCGTCATCATAATTTTCGTTGATGAAATGGACGGTCGCACCGGTCCACTTGACGCCGCTCTCCAGCACCGCTTCGTGCACGTGAAGTCCGTACATCCCTTTCCCGCCGAACGAAGGAAGCAAGGCGGGGTGAATATTGAGGATGCGATTGCGGTATCGCTCCACCACGCGCGGCCCGAGGAGCGACAGGAATCCGGCCAAGACCACCAGTTCCGCACCGCTGTGCTCCAGCAGCTGCAGCAGGGTTTCGTCGTATCCTTCCATGTCGGAAAAATCTTTGCGGCTGACAATCGAAACCGGGAGACCGGCGTTTTCGGCGCGGGTTTGCGCATAGGTCCCTTCCCGCGAGGCGATCACGCGGCAGATGCGCACATCGGACAAATAGCCGTCCGCGATGCGATCGATCAGATTTTGGAGATTGGTCCCGCCGCCCGAGACAAACACCACGATGTTCATCGCGTGGAGTCCGCCACGGAGCGGCCGCTATTAAACTCAATCCGCCGGATCTTGCCGACCATACTCGACGGCATGCCGCCCGGATAGGCGCCGTCAAAGCAGGTGCAGCACAGTCCGCAGGAAAGTCCTTTGACCGAAGAAGTCAGGCCCTCGAGACTGATATATCCGAGGCTGTCCGCCCCGATCATCTCACGGATCTCGTCCAGCGTCATGTTGCAGGCGGACAACTCGTCCTGCGATGGGGTGTCGACGCCGTAGAAACAGGAATACAGAACCGGCGGCGAGGCGATCCGCATGTGGACCTCTTTTGCGCCGGCCTCTTTGAGCATCGATATGATATGGCGGGTTGTGGTGCCGCGCACGATGGAGTCGTCCACCATGATCAGCCGTTTCCCGCCGATCGATTTTTTCAGAGCGGAAAATTTCATCGTGACCGCGAGTTCCCGCTGCATCTGCGTCGGTTGGATGAAGGTGCGGCCGACGTACCGGTTTTTGAGCAGCCCGGAGCCGTACGGGATGCCCGATTCGAACGCGTATCCCATGGAAGCCACAATGCCGGAGTCCGGTGCGCCGATGACCATGTCCGCGTCGCAGGGCTGTTCCCTGGCGAGGGTACGTCCGGCTTCGTAGCGTGCCTCGTATACACTTGCCCCGTCGATGGTGCTGTCCGGCCGCGCGATGTAGACAAATTCGAACAGACAGAGCGCGGATTTTTTGCGCGCATCCGGATCCCGGGTCAGAAACTCCGAAGAGACCCCGGCCGCGGTGATCGTGACCACCTCACCGGGATCGATATCCCGGATGATCTCTCCGCCGATCGATTCGATCGCGCACGTTTCAGACGCGAGGATGTAGGAAGATCCGAGCCGTCCGAGACACAGCGGGCGGATGCCCAAGGGATCGCGGACGCCAATGATTTTGTTCCGGGTCATGAGCACCAGAGAGTAAGCGCCTTGAATCTCGGCCATCATCATGAAGATCGCGTCTTCCATCCGTTCTGTGAGAATCCGATTGCGCGCCAGCAGTGCCAGCATCGCTTCGGAGTCCGACCCGGTCTGGAAAATGGCACCGTTTTCCTCCAGTCGCGCACGCATCTCAAAGGCATTGGTCAGACTGCCGTTGTGCGCGAGTGCCAGCTGACCGCCCCGATACTTGATCAGCATGGGTTGCGCGCACTCGATGCCGAGGCCACCCTGGGTCGGGTAACGGACATGTCCGATTGCGGCCGATCCGCGGAGCATGTTGATGGTCATGTCATTGAAAGCCTCGACCACCAGCCCGTTGTCCTTGTGGCAAAACAGGGTTCCGTTCGTGTTGATCGCGATGCCGGCACTGTCCTGTCCTCTGTGCTGGAGGGCAAAAAGGCCCAGATAGGTCAGCCGCGCGGCGTCATCCCGCCGGCCTTCGGTGTCCAGAATGCCGAACACCCCGCACTCGTCATGTAATTCTTTTTGTATCACGTATGTCTTCCCTCCGGGTTTATACATAAGACCGTTGCAAAGCGTCAAGTCCTACCGGCCAGTTTGTCCTGCAGCCTCCGGTTGCGTTGTTCGACACCGTCTTCCAGTTTTTTCTTGTAGCTCTTCAGCCGTTCCGACAGTGCTTTGTCAGCCGTTGCGAGAATTTGGCACGCCAGGACGGCGGCGTTCACCGCCCCGTCGATGGCCACGGTCGCCACCGGAATGCCCGGGGGCATCTGGACGATGGCGAGCAGTGCGTCCATCCCCTTGAGCGCTCCTCCGGCGATCGGCACCCCGATCACCGGCAGCGTCGTATACGCCGCCAGAACGCCCGGCAGATGCGCCGCCAGTCCGGCTGCCGCGATCACGACCCCATATCCGTCGTCCTCCGCGGACATCGCCAGCGCGGACGCACGGGCGGGTGACCGGTGCGCAGAACAAACCTGGGCGTCATAATGGACGCCCAGTTCACGAAGTGCAGCCAGACAGGGTTCCATCACACCGAAATCCGAGTCGCTGCCCATGACCACCAAAACCTTGGATTCAGGCATATTCATCCTCCAAAAATGATAAATGGAAAGGTTTCCCCTTCCATAAAAACCATGACGCGATCATAGTATCAGCCCCGGACGGCGTTCGTCAAATGCACAAACCCGTTGTGGCACTTCGACGAATTCGTCCTGTGCGCCGCCATGATTTTTCAGGCTATTTTTCGAGCCGTACGCCCGACAAATACGCATTGATGAAACCGTCCAGATCGCCGTCCATCACCGACTGGACCGAGGTCACTTCATATCCGGTCCGATGGTCTTTGACCATGGTATAGGGGCAAAACACGTAGGATCGGATCTGACTGCCCCAGGCGATGTCCATCTGATTGCCCTTGAGGTCATCGATCTTTTCCATGTGGGCTGCGGTGGCAAGCGCAAACAACTTGGAGCGGAGCATCGTCATCGCGGTTTCCCGGTTCTGGGGCTGCGACCGCTCGGTCTGGCAGGAAGTCACGACGCCGGTCGGGATGTGGGTGATCCGGACCGCGGAGTCGGTCTTGTTGATGTGCTGCCCGCCCGAACCGGAAGCGCGGTAGGTGTCGATGCGCAAATCTTCGGACCGAATCTCGATTTTGATGCTGTCGTCCAGTTCCGGCATGACTTCCAGCGAGGCAAACGAGGTGTGCCGGCGCCCGGAGGAGTCAAACGGGGAGATGCGCACCAGACGGTGGACCCCCATCTCGGAACGCGTGTACCCGTATGCATTGTCGCCGATCAGCTGGAACGAGACACTTTTGAGGCCCGCCTCTTCCCCTTCCAGGATGTCCAGAACTTTGACCTCGAACCCATGACTTTCCGCCCAGCGGGTATACATGCGGAACAGCATCTGGGCCCAGTCCTGCGCCTCGGTTCCCCCGGCTCCCGCGTGCAGGGTCAGAATCGCGTTGTTCGCGTCGTACTCCCCCGTGAACAGGGTTTCCAGCCGCAGGCGGTCCATCTCTTCTTTCAGGTGCCCTATCCCTTCAGACAATTCGGGCAAAAGACTTACGTCCTCGGCTTCGTCGCCGAGCTCACACAAGACGAGGAGGTCATCCCGCTGCCGTTCCATCTTGTGGAACCGGTCCAGCTTTTTCTGCAGGTTTTTCAAGCGGGTCTGGACCTTCTGGGCTTTGTCCGTGTCTTCCCAGAAGCCAGGTTCCTGCGCACGGGATTCGAGCTCGGATATCTCGTCGCCCAGGTGCTCAATGTGCAGCGCTTTCTTAAGTTGCGCCAACGGTTCTTCCATCGCCTCCAGTTCCAGACGATAGGAATCGAAATCGATCATTCAGGCTTGTCTCCTTTTCATAAAAGCGGCCAGACGAGACATCGCGGTCATGATGTTTTCCATCGACGCCGCATAGCTGATGCGCACATACCCTTCGCCCGCCGCACCGAACGCGCTGCCCGGTACGATTGCGACTTTTTCGTCATACAAAAAACGTTCGCAAAACGTCGCCGAGTCCATGCCGGACGGCGTGATGTCGGGGAACACATAAAACGCACCGAGCGGTTCAAAACAATCCAGGCCTGCCTTCTGAACCCCGTCCAGAACAATGCGGCGCCGACGGTCGTATTCCGCCGCCATCTGAAGCACCGGTTCGTCACAGTTCTCGAGCGCTTCAATCGCCGCGTGCTGTGCCGTGGTCGGCGCGCACATGATGGCGTATTGGTGGATCTTGTTCATCGCCATCAGCCAGACGGAAGGCCCCACAGCGTATCCGATGCGCCATCCGGTCATCGCAAACGCCTTGGAAAATCCTCCGATGACGATCGTGCGGTCCCGCATGGACGGAAACGAAGCGATGGAGCAATGCGCGGCAGGTGCGTAGGTCAGTTCTGCATACAGTTCGTCGCTCACCACCACGATGTCGTGCTGTTCGAAAAAGCGGACCAGCGGGAGCAAATCTTCGCGGGTCATCACGGCCCCGGTCGGATTGTTGGGGTATCCCATGATGATCATTTTGGTCCTGGGGCTGATCACGGCCTCCAGCTGCTCGACACGGAGTTTGAAATCGTCCTCCCGCTTGCAGTCGATGATCACAGGCACCCCGCCGGCCAACCGCACACAAGCCTCATAGGATACAAAGCTGGGCTGCGGGACGATCACCTCGTCCCCGGGGTTCACCAGTGCGCGGATCGCCAGGTCGATCGCCTCGCTGCCGCCGACCGTCACGACGGTTTCGTCGCGCGGGTCGTAATGGAGGCCGTATTTTCGTTGGCTGTATCTGCAGATGCTCTCCCGGAGCGCCATCAACCCCTGGTTGGAGGAGTAGTGGGTCTCTCCGTTCTTGAGGGAATCAATGCCGGCGTCCACAATCTGCCAGGGTGTCACAAAATCCGGTTCGCCGATGGACAGAGAAATCACACTGCCCTTCATCTCGTTGGCCAGATCAAAAAAACGGCGGATACCGGACGGTGGGGTCGATCGGACGATCCCGGACAGCAGGTCCTCATGTCTCATAAAATGACGGCCTCCCGGTCGTCCGACGCACGGACTTCAAACACAGTGCCTTCGCGTTTGTACGTCTTCAGGATGAAATGTGTCTGTGTCGAGAGAACCGCTTCCACCGGCGCAATCCGCTCGGAAACGAACATCGCGACGTCCTTGAGGGTCTTCCCTTCCACGATCAGCATGAGGTCGTACCCACCGGACATCAAAAAGCAGTCTTTCACTTCCGGATATCGATAGATCTGCTGGGCGATCGCGTCGAATCCCCGCCCGATCTGCGGCGTCACACGCACTTCGATCAGCGCGGTAATGGCGTCTCGATCGGTTTTGTCCCAGTTGATGATCGAGGTGTACCCCAAAATCACATGATCCCGCTCCAGCCTCTGGATCGCGTCGGCAATCGCCGTCTCGTTCTCATGGAGCATGATGGCGATCTGGCTGGCTTCCAGCCGGGAATTTTTCAGCAACAACTCCAGAACCCGCTCGTCCAAAGACATACGTGACCCTCCCGCATTTATTGTGCATTGATTTTAACAGCATTGGAGCGGGCTGTCATCCAAAGAAGAAGCCCGTAACACATAGGTTTCTGGTATGGATACAGTCAATCGGCGGATTCTTCCGATTCCTTCGCGGCCGTTCCGGGAAGGGTCTCCTGCTGCTTGAACACGATGAAATACAGCCCACCCATCAGACGGCCGTGCATCAAAGTCAAAGCGGCGGAAAAGAAACCGCCCAGTATCCCATCGACCCAGATGTCCGCGGGCAGAAACATCAGAAAGAGGTTGCGCAACATACCGATCAGAAACGTGACCAACAGCAGGCAATTGAAAATGTAGAACCGGTGACCGCGCGTGTGCGCAAAGCTTCGGTTGACCGCCCACATCATTTTCATCGAGGTGCGCGACAGCAAAAGCGGCAGAAAATAGAGCGTCAGCGCGCCGGCGATGAGCAGAAACACAAGGATCAGCGTCGATGTCATGGCGGAAGACAAGAAGGATATGCCAAAAAACATGAAAAAGAAAGCCATCAACCGGGGCAGGCTTTTCAGATACTTGACCGCACCGGTCCGCACCGTGTCTCCTTCGTGTTCGGCGACATAGAAGGAGGCATAGGCAAACGCGAACAACAACAGAAACAGAGACGTGACCAGCTGCACACCCACCCAGATCAATGTGCCCTGCGAAATCGCAGGCATGCCGGTCTGTCCGGATGCCAGCCCCAGTCCGGAATAGGGAGAGGACATCAGAAATTTGTAGATCTCCGCAAGGTTTTCCGCGTCGCTCGGAAAAACACTGCGCAGGATGCTCATCGCATAGGCGCACAAAAACAAGACCCGAACCAAGGTCTGGCTTTGAAGCCGGTAAAACCGGAATGATTCTCGAACCAACGCTAGCGGACGCATCGCTCCTCCGATTCCGTTCTGTCCGTCCGGATGAAGATCGCGGCACCCGTCGGCGTGACGCCAGCCGGCGTGCTCACCCCTCGGCTGCGCCGATCACCAAATCGCTGCAGATCTGTCCGCCGATGATGTGCTCTTCGACGACACGTTTCGCTTTTTCGGTATCCATACGGATGTAGGTTGTCTTCTCTCCGGAGGCGTCCACGACTTCGACAATGGGCTCCAGACGGCACACGCCGATGCAACCGGTGGAGATCAGGGAGACGTCGGCAACCCCTTTGGCGGAAAGTGTATCACGGATTGCGTTGTGAACCGGCTTGGCGCCCGCCGCGATGCCGCAGGTTGCCATACCAACCAGCACGCGCATGCGATGCGCGCCTTCCGCACCGGTCTTCATTTCCACAATCGTATTGTCCCGGATGGTTTCGAGTTCGGCGATGGATTTCATGATGGCGCTACCTCCAGATGTTCTCTCTAGTATTCAGCGTTTCCCCGGCAGGATGTGCCGGAAGGCCCGCCCGAATGTCCTGGAGTATTATAGCACTGGTGGTGAGGACGATTCAATGATGTGCAAAGAAACAAAAAAAGCCTCTTGAATTCCTGAAAGACCGTGTGATATGATGGCACTCACGGATAGATTGTTGTCAGACCGCATCCATTGTCCATGAAGGGTATCCCCTGTAATGAACTGGAAAGCACCTGTCTTCAACCCAAATCCGACATTTTTGGGAGGTACCCGTACATGCCAGACAAAATGATCGTTTGCAGGGATTGTGGAAACGAGTTCGCGTTCACCGAAGGCGAACAGGCTTTCTACAAAGAGAAGGGATTCGAAAATGATCCTGTTCGTTGCCCCGACTGCCGTCGTGCGCGCAAACAGGCCCGTCGCCAGGACAACGGTGGATACGACAACAGATACTGATCCGTCCGACCTAGAACGACTGGAAGTCACCCGAAAGGGTGACTTCCTTTTTTGTCCGGAATCGTATACCCTCAATAACGTATAAACAAGGTTTCCTACCGATCCAGACCCGAAAGGCGGCACCCATGCACCAGGACATGTTTTCCATCCATCCGGACTTGCTGTATCACATCCCGGCCGGAGAACACGCGCCGGACCGGTTGCGCGAGACACTGGCGGCACGACCCGAAATCCGGTTTGTCTCCCTGGCGGGCATCGACCTCGCAGGCAACGACACCGACGAAAAAATACCGGTCGGTCTGTTTCTGGACGACATCGAGGGATATCTGAGCGGAGGCGTTCAAACCGACGGTTCCTCGGTGGTCCTGCCGGGCATCGCCACCTTACACAACGGAAAGGTCGATCTGGTCGCGGATCCGGACGTCACCTGGTTTGTCGACTACAACTATGAACACATCGATCCCGGCAGCGGCTTGCCGGTCGGCACGCTGCGCATCCCCGCTTTTCTCAAACACGACGGCGCGCTGGTGTGTTCCCGTTCGCTGCTCAACCGCGCGGTTGCCACGTTCGACGATGAATTGCGCGCCCTGCTGTGTGCTCATCCCGATCTGTGCGCGCGCATGGGATTTGAGCCGGAAGACGTGCTGGATGTCACATTGACCGCGGCCACCGAACTGGAGTTCTGGGTCCGCACGCCGGAAGAAAAAATCAGCAAGGAGAAACTCTCGGTTTCTCAGGGGCTGCAGGAACAATACTGGAAACGCACCAAAGGCGTGGTCCGCACTGCCCTTGAACAATCGATCGAGCTATTGGAGCGATATGGACTGAAGCCAGAGATGGGGCACAAGGAAGTCGGCGGAGTCAAAGCACAGATCACAGGCACCGGCGATCTGGGACACATCATGGAGCAGCTGGAAATCGACTGGCGGTTCAGCTCCGCGCTGCAGGCCGGAGACAACGAGTTGTTCGCGCGGATCTTTATCAAGGAAGTTTTCCGCATGCACGGTCTGGAGGCCACCTTCATGGCCAAGCCGGTGGAAGGGGTCGCTGGCAGCGGCGAACACATCCACATCAACGCGATCGCCCGCCTGCGCAACGGACGCAAGGTCAATCTGTTTTCTCCCGAGGATTACAATCGCGACTATCTGAGCGAAATCGGCTGGGGCGCATTGATGGGATTCATGAAGCACTACGATTCCATCAGTCCGTTCATCACGATCTCCAACGACGCGTTCAACCGGCTCCAGCCGGGATATGAAGCGCCGACTCACGCGGTCGCCTCGATCGGGGCAGACCTGCAGTCCCCCTCGCGCAACCGCACGGTGCTGCTCGGCCTGATCCGCAGTCCGGAGTCTCCGATGTCCACCCGCTTTGAGGTGCGGTCACCCAACCCGCACACCAACGTCTACATCTGTCTGGCCGCGATTTATCCCTTCATGCTGGACGGCATCCGTTACGCAATCACGAGCGGAAGGGACGCCCACTCCCTGCAAACCGAATTCTGCAAGAGCGAGGGCGAACCTGCCGACTATCTACAGCCGGACCGGATCTACCGGTCCGAGCTGGATGTGTTCGAACACTATGCGGATGACGAGCGAGATCGGCTCTTCGGCAAACCGCCAGCGACGGTCTACCAGACCACCCGCCGGCTGCTGGAACGGGAGGAAGGTCTGGATATCCTCTACCGCGGCGGTGTCTTTTCGGAAAGCATCATCCTCTCCTACACCCGTGCGATGCTCAACCTTTGGATCCGTGAGCTCCACGACCGGTTGCTGGAGGACAACCTTGAAAGGGTGCGTGCCTGCCGTCGGTACGAGTCCGGTTACGACTGTGACGAAGAGGCCTGGGACACGTTGAACGCCATCCGCACGTTACTGGCCAAGGACCGGCCGCCCACCACCTGCATGTTCACGAAAATCCGCCAGGCGATCATGCGGAAGGAACTGCACGCGGTGTCCGACCTCCAGCTCGAAATCACGGATCAGATGCGCCGTCTCGAAGAGCTGTACCAGGAGTACATCCGCAACCAGCTCGACCTGTAAAGAACCCTCCCTCGTAAACAAAGGCCCCGCATGAATCACCATGCGGGGCACTTTTATGTGATCGACCGTGATTTGTATGACCAGGCATAGGAACTGCCCGATGTCGTCGTGCCGGGTCTGTTATGACCCTCTGACGAATCGGATCCATCCGGATGGAAGACCGCCGCATGCAGCGGCCGCACCGGCCAGGATCCCCTCGGTGAGTGTGCCGTCTTCTCCGAACACGAGTACTTCTTTCCCGTCACCCAACGGGCGTCCCCCATAGCCGGCTGCCGCGAGTACAGCTCCCAAATCTTTTTCGGGTTTTGCTGTGCGCATGCCCAGAACCAGTACGGGTTGCGCCTCGAACGGAACCATACGGCCGGCCGGCATCGGGGGCCACACCAGACGCGGCAGGGAGTCCTCCCCGCCCAGACATTCAAGTACATCGGACACCACTGCGCTGGCCGTAGGCAACGCACCCGCGCCCGGGCCGTAGAACATGGCGGTTCCGATCGCGTCGCCTTCGACCGCGATGGCATTGTTAACGCCCGAAGCGCAACAGACCGGATGGGTGCAAGACAGCGCGACTGGCTGGACGGAGGCCGCAATCCTGCCGTCCGCCATACGGGACGCACGCGCAAACAGTTTCACCTGTGCGCCGGCCTGGGCGGCGGTATCGATTCCCGCGGCATCGATAGCAGCGATGCCTTCGGTGTGAATTTCTCTCCAGGGCACGGCAACTCCGAACGCCAGGCTGGAAAGGATGGCCAGTTTTCTCCCGGCATCCAGTCCCTCGATGTCCGCCTCCGGCCGCTGTTCGGCAAATCCATGCGCCTGCGCTTCGGACAAAGCGGCGGCAAAGGACATATCATCCTGATCCATATGCGTCAGAATGTAGTTGGTCGTCCCGTTCAGAATACCGCTCACCGTATGGATCTCGTTGGCTGCCAGGCAGTGACGCATGGGGTGGATGATCGGAATCCCTCCCCCGACACTCGCCTCAAACAGGTAACGGACCCCGTGGGATGCCGCAAGTTCCAGCAACTCGGGCCCATGCTCCGCCACCAGTTCCTTGTTGGAGGTCACGACGTGCCGGCCGGAAGCGAGCGCCCGTTTGGAAAAGGCGAATGCCGCGCCGGTCCCGCCGATGGTCTCCACCACCACGCGTACACGCGGGTCTGCGAGCACCGCGTCGTAATCCGCGGTGACCAACGGCTCCAAAGGATCCTGCGGAAACGTGCGGATGTCCACGATGTGAAGCAGTTCGGGCGAGACACCCGTCCGATCTGCCATGCCCGCGCGCCCTGCCGTCAATAGGCGGGCCGTGCCGGCGCCCACCACGCCGTATCCCAAAATCGCTACACCTGCTACGCTCATGTTTGTACCTGTCCGGAAACTCCGGTTCCTTTCCTATTCCCTAGCCATGATCCTGCAGGACCGGACCCCGGCGATACCGGCGAGTTCGTCCATGAGGAGTTGGAGTTCGATATTCATACGGTCGGTTTCCATGGTAATCGACACGTCCGCGAGTCCGTTGAGCGGAAAATTCTGGTTGATGGTGAGGATGTTTCCCTGCGCTTCGGCGATGCGGTTGATGATCCCGGACAAAATGCCCGGAAAGTTTTCCACCGCAAACACGAGCGTCACCACTCGGTTCTGATTGCTTTCATAAAACGGGAGAACCGCGTCTTTGTATTTGTAGTACGCGCTGCGGCTCAGACCGACGGTGCGCACCGCTTCGTTGACGGAATCGGCTTTGCCCGAGCTCAACAACCGCTTGACCTGCATCACCTTGAGAAAGACCTCAGGGAGCACATCTGATTTGATCAATAAATAATCGCTGTCCATACATCACCCCTGCAAGTCTCCGGCACAATGTGCATCCATCAAGGACAAAAGTCCGTAGCAAAGACTATAGCACGGGGGGTCCCCGCCGGTCAATCCGCAAATGAGCCGATCTCCAGCGCCGTCTCCCCTTGTCCTGTCATCCTGCGCCCGGTGAGTACGCGTTCCCGCACGTCGAAAAACAGACATCCTGCGGAGGCAGCCAGTCCAAACCCAAATGATGAGCCGGGATTTGCGAGGAGGACCGCTCGTCCGTCCGGCGTCTTCCCCCAATCCAGGCGGAACCGGTGTGTGTGCCCGTAGAACACTACGTCTGCCTGACAGCGGGCAGCCAGTTCAAACAGCAAAGCGAGCGAAGTCTTCACCTGCTGAAGATGGCCGTGCACACAGACGAACCGCAGGCCGCCGGCTTCGAATACCCTCACACCTGGGAGCCGCCGTCCCGCAGGATCGGTATTGCCCGCAACCGCCACCAGCGGTCCCAGACCGGGCACAGGGTCGGGCCAATCCTCGGGACCCATGTCTCCGAGGTGCACCACCGCATCGACACGCCGCTCCTGCACGCGGGAGCGACAGCCATCGAGGACGCTCAGATCTCCGTGCGAATCAGACACGACCAGAAGATGGGCGTGGACTCCGGCACCGTCGGAACGGCCAATCCGGTCAAACGGAGAGGCCATATTCCCGCCCTAAAATCTCCACCATCTGTCGAAGCGCCAGCCCTCTGTGGCTGATCGCATGCTTTTGGGCGGGATCCATCTCCGCGGTGGTCAATCCGAATGCAGGCACATAAAAGACCGGATCGTAGCCAAATCCGTTGTTCCCGCGCATCTCAGGCAGAATCCGCCCACGGCATTCCCCGCGTGCGGTAAAGCAAGTCCCGTCGGGCCGGCACACGGCGATGGCACAATGGAACGATGCATCCCACTGCAGCGGGTCCACGTCTTTAAGCATCTCCCACAAACGCGCGATTTTTTCCGGATAACCGGCATGTTCGCCTGCAAACCGGGCACTGTAAATGCCCGGTGCACCTCCGAGTGCGTCGATGGAAAGACCGGAGTCGTCCGCACAGACATACCCTCCGGTCTTCGCGTGTACCGCTTTCGCCTTGATCAAGGCATTCTCTTCAAACGTCGATCCGTTTTCCTCTATCTCGCCGTCGAAACCGGCCTCTCGCATCGTGAGAATACGGAAAGGAAATCCCGAAAGGATCTCCATGAATTCGCGGACTTTGTCCCGGTTTGCCGTCGCCAGCACAAAGGGCTGCCTGTGGGTCTGTCCCTCGGCATGTTTGGTCATGTCAGTCTCCTCCAGGCTTTGGGGTATCCATTTTTCAACATATTTTCGGTCTACTGCCTGGCCCAGCCAAGCGGTTGGCCGTCCAGAAAGACGGGGATCCGGCCCGGCGGCAAGCCGTCCGCGGTGGTTAGTGCAATCGTCTCGCCTCGCAGATACCGCAACACCCGGTCGTCCGACAACGAGAGATCGAAGCGGATGTCCAGATCCTCCTGCCGCATGGACAGCAGAATCGAATGGGACGGTTCAAATCGTGTGGCACCGTTCCTATTGTGTTGTGTACCCAAAAACAAGCCCGGTTTGAGGACCCGGAGACCGGTCATATCGGGCGGCGGGACGGGCAGCCAATGCCAATGGGTCTCGCGGTGGTTGGCGCCCTCCCCCATCGCCTCCTGGGTGGCCGTCCAGCTGTCCGGTGCGGTAAACCGTTGACGGGCGGCGGCAGAAAGCCGCTTCTCCCCATCGTGGAGTCCCGGCCACTCTTCCGCAGTGCCCGGGTGTTCCGGCATGGCGGGCGGAACCGTTCCGCCGGGATCTTCTTTCTTTTGCAGCAGCGCACAAAAGTGGCCTTCGCCGCTCGCCCGGTGTGGCCAGATCCGAACGGTACGCTCCGCCAGCGCGACCGGCAGACCGCCCTCGTCCGGCAGAGAGATCCCGGGCGACAATCCTTCGTGCAGCGGAATCGGTATCACTGTATATCCGGGGTGGGCAGACAGAAACCGTGCGATTGTGCCCTCATCCTCTTCGTGTGTGAACGTACAGGTGGAATACACCAGCATACCGCCCGGCCGCAGCATCCGATCGGTCGCCTGCAGGATGCTGTCCTGCATCGAGGCGCAGCGCGGCGGACCAAACCGTTCCCATCCGGCCACCGCATGCCGATCCCGCCGGAACATCCCTTCGCCGGAGCAGGGGGCATCCACCAGCACCCGGTCGAAATAGCTCGGAAGCCGATCCGCGATCCGGTCCGGATCCTCGGCCAGCACAATCGGATTGGAGACCCCGTGCAGTTCCAGATTGCGGATCAGGACACGGGCCCGATCGGGGCGGATCTCATTGCAAAACAGCAGCCCCTGTCCGCCCATCGCCTCCGCCAGGCGGGTGGACTTTCCTCCCGGTGCGGCGCACAGATCCATCACCCGTTCCCCGGGTCGGGCATCCAGCACCTCGGCCGGGAGCATCGCACTGGGTTCTTGCAGATAAAACAGACCCGCGTGGTGATAGGGGTGGCGCCCGGGTGCCAACGCCGGCGAAAGGGAGCCGGGCAGGACATACCCTGCACGGCTCCATGACACTTCTACGGAGGTGGAAATCCCCATTTTTTCAAGGAGGCCATGCAATCCGTTGCGATCGATCCCCTTGAGGAGGTTTCCCCGGATCCCGGTTTGGTGCGGCGCATCAAACGCCGCGAGAAACGACGGCCACTCCCGCTCCATCCCGCTCAGATAGAACTGTCGCTTCAGCGACGATAAAAAGCGTTCCGGCAGCTTCAAGCGACGATCTCCTCCCGCTGCGACATCACATCCGCTCGGCGACTTCGATCCCGAGCAGCCAGGTTCCGATGCGCAAAGCAGAGGCGACCGACTCACACAAGGCGAGCCGTGCGCGTACCAGTTCCGGATCTCCCGCGGACAGGATCGAGTAGCTGTTGTAGTATTTGTTGAACACGCGCGCCAGCATCCCGATGTAGCGCGTCAGATAGAACGGCTCATAATCTTCCGCGGCTTTGCGGATTGCCTCCGAAAACCCGTCGAGCTGGCGGGCAATATCGAATTCTTCAGGAAGGTCGAGCCGCAGCAACGCCTCGTCGGTCGCGGTCCCGGTCTGGTCGGACTCCGCCGCCTTGCGCAGGATGCTCCGGATCCGGGCGTAGGTATACATCACATAAGGTGCGGTGTCGCCCTCAAAATCGAGCATGTCTTCCCATGAAAAGACAATGTCCCGCTCCCGCCCGTTTTTTAGGTAGGTATAGATGACCGCGCCGATCCCGACCCGTTCCGCGATGGCCCGCATCTCTTCACCGGACGAATCCTGCCCGCGCGTCTCCATGTTTTTCACGATGATCTCATGTGTTTTCGCGACGGCCTGTCCAAGCAGGTCTTCGAGCAGAACCACATTCCCTTCGCGGGTCGAAAATTTCCCGTCCGCGAATTTTAAGAGCCCGAATCCGACGTGTATGCAGTCCTGCGCGCAGGGGACGCCCGCCTTTTCCAGCACGGCAAACACCTGGCGGAAATGGAGCGCCTGCGGGGTGCCGACCACATAGATGTTTTTGTAGAATCCGTATTCCCGCATCCGGTACAGCACCGCAGCGATGTCCCGGGAGGCGTAGATGGTCGTGCCGTCGGACTTGAGCACGATGCAGGGGGGTAGATTGTACTCGTCCAGCCGGACCACCTTGGCCCCCTGACTCTCCTCGAGCAGGCCCTTTTCCTCCAGCATTTTCACCACGGCGGGAATCTGGTCACTGTAAAAGCTCTCGCCGTTGTAATTGTCGAACGAGACGCCCAACCGCTGATACACCCGCTCGAACTCACGCAGACTCAAGTCCCGGAACCGCTGCCAGATCTCTTTTTCCTGGACCGCTCCTTCTTCGAGGCGGCGGAAATGCATGCGGCCCTCCTCTTCGAGCGCAGGATCCTTTTCCGCTTCCTTGTGGAACTTGACGTAGATCCGGAACAACTCGGCGATCGGATCTTTTTCCAGCGCCTCCTCGTCTCCCCAGCGGAGATAGGCCGAGATGAGTTTGCCGAATTGGGTACCGTAATCGCCCAGATGGTTCATCCGGACGACCGGATATCCCAGATGTCCGTAGATCCTCGCCAGACTGTGCCCGAGGATGGTCGTAAATGCATGTCCGACATGGAACGGCTTTGCGATGTTGGGAGAGGAGTACTCGAGCAGGACGGTCTTGCCTTTGCCTTCTTCCGAGGTGCCCAATCGGTCTCCCGCATCAAGCGTGGCGCGGACGACGCCCGCGGTAAAGGCGCTTTGCCGCAGGAAAAAGTTGACATACCCTCCGTCCGCGCGCACGCGGTCGAGCGAGGGCGGCAACCCGTCCGGGCCGGAAGCCCGTTCCGCCAGGTCCGTGGCGATGGCCTGCGGTGCTTTCCGCAGTGACTTGGCAAGCTTGAAACAGGGCAGTGCGTAGTCCCCCATCCCGGCGGGCGGCACTTCGACCGCAGCCGTCAACACTTCTTCGTCAAGCCCGGTCAGCCGGACCAGCAGCTCGACGATGTCTTTTTTTACGTCCATCAGTAGATTTTCCCCTCCGCGAGGCCGGACGATATCTCGTCCGCCAGGTCATAGAGCCATCCAAAGCGCTCCGCAATACGCAGCGTCGTGAACTTGGGCCGCACTTCCTTGCCGAACGCGATCGCGTTGTAGGCTTCGCCGACCGTGTATCCGAGCTGGTCCGGCCGCACCGGGCCCCCGATCGAGAGGATGCGTTCCTTGAGTTCGGGCAGCAGTGTGGCGAATCGTGCGACGTGCTGGTAACCGTACGCTTCCATCGAACGCTCGATCTTCCTCTTCTGTTCTTCCCAGACCGCTCCTTGCGGCGGCTCGCTTTCATTCATTGCGATCGCGCCGTCAGCCAGCGTACCGTAGACCCGCCGGATCTCTTTCTCCCAAGCCGCAGCGCCCAGGGTTGGACGTTGGGCCGGCATGCCGTCCGAGAACATCTGAAGATACATATACATCGTGATCAAGGTGCCGATCCCGACTTTGTCCCCGTGCAGGCTGCCGTGTTTTCCCTTCTGGATATCCGTGATCTCAAGCAGGTGGGAAATGTGGTGCTCGCCGCCGGAAGCGGGCCGGGTGTTGCCCATCAGCTGCATCGCAATGCCGGTCAGGGAGAGTGCTTCCATCAAGCGCCCGTAGGCGGCGGGACGGCGGGCCGACAGGTCGTCGGTCAGGGACCGGCACTCTTCCAGCGCCTTGGCAATGATCAAGGCGATCAGCGGACAATAGTCCTCGCCTTCGACATCATATGCCATTTTCCAGTCCAACAGCGCGACATACTTTGCCATGACGTCCCCGTAACCGGCCGCGCTCATTTTGGGGGGCGCGTCCATCAGGACGCCGGTGTCCGCGAAGATGGCGCGAGGGGCCACCCCCGCATAGGTGTATTTGAATCCGTCCACGATGACCGGCGTGCCGGTCGAGGCATACCCGTCGACCGAAGCGGCCGTGCCGACCGAAATAAACGGAACCCCGGTCCGAAGCGACGAATAGCGGACGGTGTCGGTGATACACCCGCTGCCGCAGGCGACCAGAAAGCCCGGGTTGTTGACCATCGCCAGCATAACGCGGCCGATCGCAAAAGAATCCGCGTGCAGATCGTCACGGTGGAAAATGAAAGGCTCCGGATTGTAACGGGAAAGGCCGGACATCAGTTTTTCACCGCAGGCGGCGTAGGTGTTGTCGTCGAACACGACCAGCGGACGCCCAGACAGTCCCAACGGTGCGATCCGGTCGGAAATCGAAGGCAGAAGATCCGGCCCGATGTCCAGAATCTGCGTGTCCGCACGATGGGTCCGTCCGCAAGCGGGGCAGACAAAGGTTTTGCCGAGCACTTCCCCGACGATATCGTGCGTATCCATGTCCTGCCAGCGTTTCATGTCCGGTTGGTAAGTCATATAAGTCCCTTCTTTCTATTCACTTTTCACAGGCGTCGCCGTAGGCCGGCGCCGCGTCAACCAACATGATATCACGAACCGGGCATGGACAAAAACACGACTGTCGAACACGGGAAATCACCGCACAGGGGAGTTGAAAGCAACAAAGGATTCCCGTAGGATGGAAACGCGCTACACTGGTCGAACCCGCTGTGTTCGATCGGATGCGGTGCCGCAAGGAGGAACTCGATCTTGGTCGGACAAATTCTCTCCACACTTCTGGACGTGATTCTGCCTTTATCGATCCCGGTGGCGGCCGGTGCCGTTCTTGTGCGGTTCCGCAAGCTCGAGACATCCCATCTGCTTACGCTGGTTCTCTATTTCCTCGCCCCGGTGCTCATCTTTCGCACTTTGCTGACCGCGCAGCTGTCTTCCGGCGATGTGCGGGATTCCCTTTTGTTCAGCTTGCTCAACCTCGCGCTGATGTGGGCTCTGTCGGCCGGGCTCAGCCGATTGTTGCGCCTGCCACCGACCGAAACAGCCGGGTTGTCACTGGTCGCTACACTTACCAATTCCGTCAATTACGGTCTCCCGCTGGTGTTGCTCGCCTTTGGACAGGCCGGGTTGGACAAGGCTTCGGTCTATGTCATCCTGCAAATGATCATCGTTCATACCTTCGGGGTGTTTTTTGCGGCAAGATCCCGCTTTTCGGTCCGCGGAGCGATCAAATCGGTGTTTTCCCTGCCTGCATTGTATGCGGCGGTCTTGGCCATTTTGCTCCGGGTGCTCGGGATCACCCTTCCATTGGGGCTGGAGCAAGGCGTGTCGATGGTCGCGTCCGCCTATTCCCCGGTCGTCCTGGTCGTCCTGGGCGCCCAGATGGCCCTGGTCGGCCAGACCGCACGGGAGCACGGTCCCGTCCCTGCCTTTTGGGCGGGCCTCGCCCTGCGGATGTTTTTATCCCCATTGGTTGCCTGGGGTTGCCTACTTGTTCTCGGCGTTAAGGGGACCTCGTTTCCGGTCCTGCTGGTGCTCGCATCGATGCCAGTGGCGGTCAACGCGGTGATCCTCGCGGAGAAATTCGACGCCGCCCCCCGGTTGGTCTCCCGCTGCATCCTCTGGACGACGCTGGCGTCGTTTGTCACACTCCCGCTGTTGCTTACGGTCGTCAGTCCGGCAGTCCCTTGAGAAACCGGAACTTCTATATCCACAAAAAGAGCCGCTGCGATGACAACGGCCCTTTTGATCCCATGGGTTCCATCATTTTTCAGGTATTGGCGGAACGCCACCAGGCCCGATGCATTGACTGGAGCACGTCCTGGGGCGGCATGCGGTAGATCGACAATCCCTCCGTCCGGTTCCCCACAAAGACCCCGTTTTTCACGACGCGGTAGGGAAACGACTCCAGCCCGCCCAGATCGAAAATCTTGGAGGAGACCGTTTTTGTGATGGCCTCCTGGAGGCATCTCCGCAAGTGGACGATGTTCTCGTAAGGCAGCACATCGATATCGCCGTTTTCCGGATCTGTCGCCAGCGCCCCCAGCGCTAGTTCGACAAATGCAATCGCGGGCATACCGGGAAAATGCGCTCTGTTGCCCAGCATCAGATCAAGAAAATCCAGTGGCCCCAAGGGGCTGACCACCGCAGGTCGGGTCGGTGCGAGTTCACTGTAAAAATGCAAACCGGACTCGTTGTCGGCCGCCGGGGATTTTGAGGTCTTCAACGTCCGCCCATCCCGGGTGACATAATACATATCGCCCATCGCGGAGATCGGAATGTGTTCCAGCACCCGGTAAATGGAGACATATACCGATTTTTTCGGCAACCCGTCCGGTGTCGGAACGCAGCGAACCAGCGCTTTTTCGATCTGGAACGCTGAACTTCTGAACGAAGGATCGATCTCGATGAAAATCACCTGACCGTTCGGCTTGTCGTGCTCCCCTATTGCATAATACGAGGCGAATTCTTCCGGGGTGAGCATCGAGGCGATCAAGGCTTCCGGAATCAAGGTCAGATACAGATGGCGGTTCATGCGGTGTCCTCCCTCCGTCTTTTGCGGAATCTTGCGACTGCACCACTAACGTCCCGACAGGGCTACCCGTCTGTAGTTTCAGTATATGCCAAAAGTTGGTGAGAGAGACAGATCCTCCTATCGGCTTTCCGGTTCCCCAAATACTGCCCGGACCAGCGCGTCCAATTCCTTCCAGGCAGGTGTCTCCTCCAGCATGTTCAACACTTCAATGATTTTTCCACCGTGTGCCGCATGCTTAAAAATGATGACATACAGCGACAGCGTACATCGCTCCTCATTATGGCTGTCTCTTCCGCGGGGATCCAGGCGCAAAGGCGACAGTGACAACCCATGTTTGGTGTGTGCTACACTGTCAGAAAACCACCTTTCAACCATCTAACTTTGCCGATGTTATATCCGATAAGCGATGTGTATGTTTTGGAGGAGGTTTTATATGAACCAATATTGCCGTTTTTGTGGCGCACCGCTTCCGCCAAACGTGAAATTCTGCGGCTCCTGCGGCGCCCAAACACAGATCGCTGACACACCGGCGTACGCGCTGTCGTCCAGCGGTGAAGTCAGCTTTTCTCACTCCTCCCCGCCAACGAAGAGCACAACCCCGGCGGTAGGCCCTTTCAAGTTTTTAGGTCAAGGCTTAACCGGACTGTTTCGGGGGTTTGGCGCATCTTTTACATCCAAAAAGCGCTGGATTCCCGCTTTGGTTCTGGCCTTGCTTTGGTTTATCCTGACGCTGTTGCCCCTGTTGGGCGTCAATCCCTCATGGATCAGATGGCTTTCTGTTTTGACCTTCGCCAATGGCGGAACTTCCGGAGGCATAGCAGGCCTTATCGGCGGTGTCGTGGGCAAAGGCGTATTCGCGTTTTTCCTCCTGTCTCTTGTGGTGCCAATCACCCGCGGTCAAAAACCCTTCTCCGGTGTCGGCAGTGGCGTGAAGCAGTTTTTCCCGGCCCTCGCTGCCAAAAGTCTTTCGCAGTTTGCGCCGCTGCTATCGGGAGCGGGCGTCGCGTTGATTTTGTACAATTTCATGGCTGGAACAGCCTCGCTTCCAAACAGTATGGTGGGCATTGCGGCGTTTTTGCTCTCCCTACGCGCCTTGTCGGGCAAAGCGGGTTTTCTACGACGTTTTCTTGGCACATTCAAAGGTAAAAAAAGGACTGAGGAAAGCACACATACCGGTGCGGACAGCCGTGTCATCGCGGGTCTTGCCACTGGATTTGCGCTGGGTGTAGCGCTGTCGGCATTGAGTATCAAGTCATTTCAGTTGCCGTATATGCTGGGAGCCGTGTTTTTGATCGCCGGATTGATCCTGCAGATTGCGGGCAGAAGCGCAAAGGAGAAAATTGTGCAATGAAAAAGCGTGTTTTGCCGATTTTTATACTCGTGCTTTCTCTTTTGCCATGTTTTGGGTTTTCCGTTTTAGCAGCCTCAGACCTTGGCAGCGGATATTATTCCAACCAGCAGCTGGAAGACCAGTTTGGGAAGAGTATCCCTAACATGATGCATAACTATGCGTACGATGCCATAACCGTGTCGTTTTCTCCAGTAATGGTCTACTTTGCGACCAATTCAGCCAACAACACAAGAGAGATCGAAACATCCTACATGGAGATGAATTTGACTGACATCCAATTGCAACCAGGACAGAAAAAAACGTTACACCTATCAGGGACCGACACCGTATCGGAAGGCGGACAATGGGAGGACAAGTACACGATACAGCGAGACTTTGAGGCAGACGTCACACTGTATATAGAGCCCTTAACTGATCAAAAAGATTCACACAATTTGAACGTCCAGGTAGAAAACATCGCGTGGACAAACACCATGGACCGGTTTCCATCCTCACCCTCTCTCACCGTCTTGGGCGCCGAGGAAACTTTAAGTGGCACACCGCAGCCCCCACCGGCGTTTCTGATAAATGAGAGTCCATATCCGTATCCGTATGGCGTGATGATCTATTTGGAACCCGAAGAAGCCATGCACAGGAATACAGCACGCGCAACTTTTATGATCTATGTGACCGCGGTAAAGCCAAGCGCTGAAACGCTCGCTTTATTGGGGGGCACCACCGGCACCACTCCCGGAGAAGATCCGGACCCTGCAGACAACCCGAACGCGCCAGGGAATGGAACCGATCAGATTATCGACACCGAGGCAGACAAAACCCCTGGTGAATCCGAATTCACAGTCTTCACAGCGATCGTTCTGGGAGTGGCCGCAACCGCAGCCAGTCTGGCAGGTGCGGGTGTTGCCGCGTCCGCTGCGGGCTCGGCGGGAGACAAATCCGTAGCCGGCACGGAAGACGGTTCCTTTCAGATGATCATAGGAAAGGATTTCGCCGACGCACTTAAGTACGGGAAAAAACAGCGGGTGTGGGCGAGGATGATGGAACTGCGAAAGGGCGTCCCGATAGACCGCCCCGACCTGACTGCCGAGATTTCCATCTTTTCCAACGAGGTTTTGGTGGGGGCTGCATCGCAGCGCGGATCCAACATGGAAGCCGAAGTGCAGATACAAGAAAACGCCCCGCCCGAGGGTGTGATCAGCTTTCAATACAACGGTGGGCGAGGATTGTTTCAGAACAACGTTCATTTTCGGTTGTTGGGAAAAGGTGTAATCAAGCTGGTATCCGACAAGGTCAGCCTTCTTTCCACCGATGACAAGCCCTATGAACTCGTGTATGAGCTGGAGAATTTTACCGAAGACGAGCCACCGCTGGAAATCACGGCATCCTCCGGTGTCGTCGCATTGGATATAGGTAAAAACGATAAACAACAAACAGTGGTCAGGATCACCCCCGGGCCCGACGCCGATCCATGGGACCGAAAAAGCTTCACAAAGATCTGCCGCTGTGAAATGACGGTGATGGACGGCATGACACCAGTGAAAGCCTTGTTCGAGGTGACGGTCTGTTTCGAGGGCATCGGCACGGCATTCGCCAACCTTCCCATCGACGAGCTCCCCGATGACGCGCTGATCGAGTGCTTCTCCGATGCAGAGAAGGAAAAACGCGAAGAAAAGGCACTGTGGATTTCACTTACAGTGATGAAGTGGGACGATAAGCGCAGGGTGCTCGAGCCCGATGTGGCCAAGGCCGACGCTCTCGCATTTGGTTTCGAAGTTCATCCTGATTTTGAATTCAAAACGCCTGAATCGAAGGCTCTGGCTGAACGAGTGGTCACCAAGGCGAATATCGAAACGCGGGTGCTGCCCGCTCCGCCGACGCTCCAAATAGACCGTATGAAAAAGCCCTCGGCGTATCGGCTGTTGGCAGCACAGGACCCTGACGAGGGAGCAGCGCCCTTTGACATCCGCATGACGGTTTCCTGCCAAACCGATTCAGCGCTTGATCCGCTGGCGCTCAAAGCGCAAATCAAACCCAACCCGGATTTCAAAGGCATGGTACGTTGGTTTTTGGAATATCCTTTAGGAAGTGCGGCGGCAGACTTTATCACGCTTGGCAATGTTGCAACTTACCACGGAGCGCTGGATTTCATTGAAAGCCGGGTATATCCGTTGAACGGAGTCCCCTGGTCAGCAAACCTGTTGTGGAACAGGGATGAAAACAGCCATTATGAGCACGGTCGCCTTGACATGATGCGCGCATCCTACATCGCCATCAAGGATCACATGTTCCCGAAAAATGCCGATGCCGGTGAATTTAAGAAAGTGCAAACACTGGTACATGAGTTGACCCATGTCATTGAAGACCAGCACGGAGACTATAAGGCGAATGCCAAATCGGAGCGCCACGCCTATTATCTGCAACACTTGTCCGATATTGCTATGGGTCTGACCGATATGGAGAGAGCCGGTGTCCATTGCAGAACGGACGTCTGGTACGCGATTCATTATGGATACTGGCTTAACGTGGAACCGCTCATTATCGGAGACATCGGCAATATCGGCCCCTGGTTCGGTGGGGAAATGAAGCTTAGCGTCCACGAACTGTTTGACAAATATGCCTATCATACCGATACACTGGGCGGCAGAATGGACGATGCCCAGCGGCAGGCGGTGGCACAGGAGTTTCAGCGCTGGTATTTCCCGGGCAACCTAAGCGAAGTCGACTTACATAGGGGGGTCCCAAGCGATGCCATCGGTCGTTTCACAGACACAGACGGCCCGTTCAAAGATACTGAGTGGAAGTTTGTATGGAACCAAGGCGTGCTGCAAAGCATCGAGGCTACGCACAGCGACTACCTCTTTACCGTTGAGAACTACCGTTGGACGGGGGGAAACGAGCTCAAGCTGCAGCTGGAAATCAAAGTCCAGGAAAAAGCGAACAGCTCTACCTCATATGATTTCCTGTCCGCAACCTTCGACGGGGGTACCTTCAATACGGCAGCCAGATCCTTTCCGAGAGTCCGTTCCTTTGTGGTGCACTGGCGATCGCTCAACGAAGCCTTCCATAGTTTATTGTTCACAAAAACCGGATCCAGCGAAGCCACGACCTTGTTGGAACGAAAAAAGTAAAACAGATATTATCAGCCTATGTATCGTATCGTTGATGAGGGAGGTGTTCATGTGAAAATCGCAATTTTTGCTTTTCGAGGAGATCCGCTGTGCTTTATCCATGTCATGCTCAATGCGCTGGACATGAAACGTCGAGGCATTGATGTCAAGGTCATCCTGGAGGGGGAATCAGTCACACTCATCCAGTCCATGCGCGAGTCGGATAACAAGTTGTTCGAGCAAATGGTATCTGCTGGCCTGGTGGACTGTGTTTGCAAGGCCTGTTCTGCCAAAATGGGTGTGCTCGCCTATAACGAGTCATCCGGCATCCGGCTATGTGACGAAATGAATGGCCACCCAGCCATGGCCACCTATCTTGAGCAGGGGTACGCGATCATCACGCTGTAAAAGCGATCGGCGAACTGCCTGCCCTGACAAGCTGGGGATGTCCGGAACGTCCTCCGCTTCATGTGCATTTGCGGCATCAAACGCTGGGCGATATCAGAATGGGTGCCATTCTGCATCGCCACATCTACTATAGGCGTTCCCATACTCCCATCATTTTGCCACTGTGTGAAACATGAAAACATGGGATCAGATCACTCGAAATCCTCATTCTTGTTCAACTCTTTCAATCTGTCCTTGTGAGTTTTGTATCCTCGTTTGGTTTTCTTCTGAACCTCAAGCGAATTGTCCAGTTCATCCAACTGGCTATCGTCCGTCATCTCACTAGCCGAGATACGTGAAACCAGAGTATCCACTTGTTTTCGTAATTTACCGATCTGTGCTTTTTGCCGGTTCACTTTTTTCTCTTCCAAATCGGATAGGTTGTCACCGGTGTGATATCGCTTATAACTGCGAAAAATCAGCTCATGCTGCTGAAGTTGCGGCTTGTCTCCCAAATGGGTTCCATTTTCTTTCAGCCATCTCCAAATGGGCCTGTCACGAGAAAATTCGTCATAGGGCTGGCTCTCATTCACCGAAACAGCTTCCTGCAGCGGCACCCACACCGGACGCATTTGTAGCTTGTCCTTTATTTCTTCCGATCTAGGTTGGCCAGTAGGTTTGAGTGTGACACTACACAAGAAAAAATGGTTCTTACAGCGATAATACTTCCCGTCATTCTTCAACAACCTCTGCTCGATAATGACCGCAATTTCCTCGTCCACGTTTATGACCGTGTAGCCGCATTCTTCCAAAATCTCGCGTCGGAGTGCTTCTTGAAGCGTTTCGCCGTCCTCGACACCCCCACCAGGAAACGAGTAATACCCGTGTATACCGATGAGTGCTAAGTAATGACCGTCTCGCACGCACACACCTCGTACTGCGATGCGCTCAACAATTGCCGCATCTAGTAGGAACGTCTGCAATCCGACTGTCTGAATGATCACGTTGTTCATTTCTTACCTTATGGGAACAGTTTAGATATAGCTCTTCCTTCTTCTACTCATTTAGCTTTGAACTGGTTCCCATTCATCTTCCAAAATGGCGTAGATAAACTCATCGCTCCATTCGCCGCGATGTTTTCGGTTTCTCATAAAATGTGCTTCTCTCCGCATATTATTGCGTTCCATCACTCGATACGAGCCATAATTGTCAGCGATGCATGTCGCATAAATCCTATGACACTTTAGTTCTTCGAATCCAAAACGAATAAGCTCCTTTGCGAACTCGGTCCCATAACCCTTTTTCCAATCGTTGCGACACAATATCCAGCCGAGTGAGGCTTCATATTCATTTTCCAAAGAAATCCCGCCACTGCCAATGACTTTATCTGTACCCTTAATGGTTATGGCAAAAATATAGTCCTTCATCGGATCCTCTGAATATTTAGCAATGGATTTTCCTAAGAAATCTTTCGTCTGCTCCTCTGAATTGGGTCCAAAGGTCATATATTGAACATTCTCCAAAGAGCTTGCATAAGCATGGATTGCTTCAAAATCGCTTTCCTGCAATTCTCGTAATAGAAGTCGTTCTGTCTCAAGCTGCTTCATTTATTTGCTCCCCTTCACTGTCAAATTAAGGTCAACGTTGCGTGTCGGATGGAAAGAATGGAATAAATAGCAAAACAGTGAAATAATTACTGTAGTCATTCTAAAGTAAAGGAGCCTGTATCCATGAGCGAATTTCGAAAGGTCATCACCAAGCCCGGCGAAGTCATCGATTTTGAGACCTGTTTTGAGGAAAACCCCAATATCAGAACCGGTGTTCCTACCAAGCCCGGTAAATGCGAAAGACTCGAATACACCACATCTGTCTACGAAGACGGAAAGACCTATCAGAAGTACTGCTACGTCTATCTGCCCTACGGCTATAATCCGGAGGACAAGTCCAAAAAGTATAACGTACTGTACTTCC
>LSQX01142080.1_pt1 | contig 26048 bp, 22 predicted proteins | sample 654561 | NCBI WGS metagenome assembly LSQX01 (sample SAMN04489861, study PRJNA283612) | anaerobic digester metagenome | isolation source: 4 biogas reactors fed with cattle manure at either 37C or 55C with and... | place: Denmark: Kongens Lyngby | collected 2014 | reverse complement strand
GTTCCGGTCATCCAGCCCCCGGTCATCCGAGCGCTGACCACCAGGGAAGAGCGCAAAATCCGCATGGACTACCATGGCAAGCGGGCATCCAAGCTGGCACTGATACTCTTTCCGATTATCACCACCCTGGTGGCCGGCATCATCGTTCCCATGTCAGCCCCCCTGGTAGGAAGCCTGATGTTTGGCAACCTCGTCAGGGAATGCGGGGTGCTTGAGCGCCTGTCCAAGACCGCGCAGAATGAACTGGCCAACCTTGTCACCATTCTCCTTGGCTTATCCATCGGCTCCACCATGCTGGCGGAGAACTTCCTGCGTTGGGACACCGCGCTCATCATGGCGCTGGGCCTGGCCGCCTTTGTTTTCGATACTGCAGGCGGTGTATTGTTTGCCAAGTTCCTCAATCTTTTCCGCAAAAATAAAATCAACCCGATGATCGGCGCTGCCGGTATTTCCGCATTCCCCATGAGTGCCCGGGTTATTCAAAAAATGGCCAAGGAAGAGGATCCCTACAATTTCGTCCTCATGCAGGCCACCAGCGCCAATGTGGCTGGCCAGCTGGGTTCCATCGTGGCCGGCGGCCTGGTTATCACTTTGGTTTCCCTGTTTATCCGCTAAGGAGGTAAAGAATGAGCGATTTTATCATCGGCCTGATTGTGACCGGCCTTGGCCTGGCCGGCGTCTTCCTGGTTCTGGGACTTTTCTTCTCGACCATCAAACTCCTGCAGTATTTGGAACCCCAACACAAAAGCGAGTAAAGATCTCGGGTTCCTTATCCCTTTTGCTCTTTCCACCGCGCCCTCAGGGCGCGGCTTTTTCCTTGAATAGCCCTTTAGGGCCATGCGCCTTCAGGTAATGCATGTTAGATTCAGTATGGAAATGAATACATTGGTGGATGGGCGGGGTGATTGCGTTGGAAGACAGCATTCGGCGAATCGATGTCATTGACGATCACCTGCTGAAGCTGGAGCTCAGCAGCGGCAGCATTGCGCTGGTCAATATGAGGCGGCGTATGATCGGTATCCGTTTCCAGGCCTTAAGCGACCCGAATGTCTTCAGGACCGTCCGTTCAGATGGTGATTTCGCAGTATGGCGGACGCCCGGCGGCGAACTCAGGGCCTCTGTTCGGGAGCTGTTGGACACGATGCTATAGTTGATACCGTCATATCCACCACATGGAAAGGAAGGTGAACGATGACCATTGAAGAAACCAGGGAAGGCGGCCGCCTGCGCCTGAAAATCACGGGGCGGCTGGACAGCATGACCTCCCGCGAGCTGGAAGCAACGCTCCGTTCGGGTGTGGAGGGTATCACACAGTTGGAATTCGAGATGCGGGAAACGGAATATGTATCCAGCGCGGGGCTTAGGGTCATCCTGGCCGCTCAGAAGGTGATGAACCGGCAAGGAAGCCTCACCATCCTAAACCCCAATCGGGCCGTCACGGAGGTTTTTGAGATCACCGGCTTTTCTGAAATCCTCACCATTCTTGAAGATACCCCATGAGGCGAACCTTTCAGAGGCGCCTTTTGGTCCTGATGGCGGCAGCCTTCGCAGTCACCCTGCTTATTACATGGCTGGTGCAGACGGGACATGCCCGGAAGGATGCGCTGGAACTGATTGATGCAAGGCTGGCGGATGCGCAGGCACAAATAGCACAGCATGATAAGAACCTGGAGTCAATACGGCAAAGCAATGACAAATCCCTGACCTACAAGCTCCATACCCTGCGTTGGATTCTGTCCAGACACCCGGAGGTGGCACAGTCTTCAGAAGAACTGGCCGCCCTGCTTCCGGTTTTGGATGTGGATCAGCTGCACATTATTGATGGCAGCGGCATCATTACCGCGACCACCTATGCGCCATATCTTGGCTATAGCCTTTCAAGCGCAGAGCAGTCCTCCTTTTTCCTCCCCATCCTCAAAGACCCGTTTCTGGTGCTGATACAGCCCGCTACCCCCACAGGACATGACCGGAGCGTGTTGATGCAGTTCTCAGCAACCGGAATTCCCGGGCGGGCAGGCATGGTGCAAATTGGGGATGTGCCGGAACGCCTCGCGGAAGCTGCCGCGTTGGCTGACATCAAAAACCTGGCCCCTGGGTTTGCCATTGGCAACCATGGCGCTGTGATTGTGCTTCAAAGGGGGCTGGTGGTAAGCGCCGGTGAGCGCGAGCTGATGGGGTTAAGAGCGGAAGATCTCGATTTTCCCTTGCCTGGAGCGCGTTCTGGCCAGCCTTTTTCCATGGGGCATGGGGTTGACCGCGCATTATGTTTGGGTGCAGTATTGGGGGATTACCTGATCATCGGAATGCTCCCCTTTACTGAAATATTCGCGGGCCGCAACGAAACCCTTCTGTTCGTGGGCGCGGCCTATCTCCTTCTCTTCGTGAGCGTGTTCATTCTGGTCAGCCGCATGGTGGACGGGGTGGTCATCCAGGGCATCCGGAATGTGAACGCCTCTCTTGCCCGGATTACAAAGGGAAATTTGGAAACCCTTGTGGAAGAGCGGGGAAACGCGGAATTCCGCGCACTGTCAGACGGGATCAATGCTACTGTGAGCGCGCTCAAGCAGGCAATCACTGACGCCCGGGAGCGCATCGACACGGAACTGGCCCTTGCCCGTGAAGTTCAGCTTGCAAGCCTCCCCCGTATAAACACGCTTTCGGCACTGGAAGGCCGGTTCCGCCTGGGTGCGCTTCTGAAGGCCGCACGGGAAGTCGGCGGGGACTTCTATGATTTTTTCCCGGTTCCTGGCTCTCCCGGCAGGAAACTGGCCCTGATAATTGCTGATGTCTCCGGGAAGGGCATCCCCGGCGCTTTGTTTATGATGCGTGTCAAGACGCAGCTGCAAAGCGACATCCTGGGGGAAGGAGGTTTGGCTGAAGCAGTGGCGCACGCCAACCGCAAGCTCTGCCAGGAAAACGAGGCGGGTTTTTTTGTTACCGCGTTCGTGGCGATTTGGGACTGTGAAGGGGACGGCTGGCTTGACTTTGTGAATGCTGGGCACAATCCGCCGTTGTTGGCCCGATTGGGCGAAGAATATTCCTTTTTGTTCAGCACCGCTGACCTTGTGCTGGGAGCCTATGAGGAAACCGTATACCATGTGCACCGTTTCCGCCTTTTGGCGGGGGACAAGCTGTTGCTTTATACAGATGGGGTAACCGAAGCAGAAGATATTCGTGACGCTTTCTTCACATCCGCGGGCCTGAAAAGGCTGATGGATCAGCCTCCTCTTCGTAATCTACCAGCCGAAATGCAAGCTGAAGCCCTGATGCAATCCCTGGGCCAGTTCGCCGGGGCCCGGGAGCAGGCGGATGATATCACGCTGATGGCGCTGGACATCCTGAGCAGCCACGCCACACTGCCCTGGAGTGATATTCCCCTTGAAGAAGAGCAGACAGAAACCATTCAATCCCTGGTACGGATTGAGACGGTGCCAGCAAACCCGTCCCCCCATGCGCTCAGCAGGCTTCATGTAATTGTCGATGAGGTTTTCTCCAACATGGTGCGATATGCCAGCTCCCATGGTAACAAGGTCATGTTTTGCTGTGAACTGGTGGGCCAGGAGGCAGTCCTGCGTTTTCGCGACCGGGGCGAGGCATTTGACCCCCTTTCCCAGCCATTGCCTGATATCAGCCTCCCCAGCACCGAGCGGGAGGCGGGAGGCCTGGGCCTGATGATAATCAGGAAACTCTGTGACCATGCCGCCTATTCCTATGAGGAGGGAGAAAATCGGCTGATCATCCGTATCAACCTGGCACGCGGTCCGGCAAACAAGATTAAATCCGTAGGCAGAAAGGAGCCTGGCCATGGATAACAAGTTATTCCGCCAAAGCAGCATGGACAGAATCTCATCCCCGGAAGAACTCAATGAATACCTGCGTGTTGTGCGGCCCAGTGTGTGGCTGGCTCTGGCGGCCATCATCATGCTGCTGGCGGTGTTTGTTGTTTTCGGCTTCTACGGAACACTTCCCAGCACGATTTCGGCCAAGGGAATCGCCCAGGGCGGGGATGTGGTCTGCTATGTGGCGCAGCCGGAGCGACTATCTGCTGGCATGCCCGCTATCATTGGCAACTTCCAGGGCACGGTGGTTTCCGTATCCCCCACGCCCCTGTCTGAGGAAGAGATCAATGAAACCCATCCTGAAGACTATCTCATATACCAACTGGATCCACAGGCCTGGAATTACCCGGTACATCTAAGCGCTCCCGGCGTGGTTGATGGGGTCTGGGATGTGGTCATCACCACAGAAACCATCCGCCCCATCGAGTTCCTGCTGGAAGGGAGCGGGCAAGGTGCGTAACATAACGGCCAGGCAGCCCTTGAGGACAGGATGGGCAAAGGTGCCGGTGGTTATGCAACTGGAGGCATTGGAGTGCGGCGCAGCCTGCCTTGCAATGGTACTGGCGTGGTATCATAAATGGCTGCCGCTTGAAAATGTGAGGGCGGATTGCGGTGTTTCCCGGGATGGTTCAAACGCTCGCAATATGCTGATTGCCGCCCGCAGCTATGGGCTCATCGCCCAGGGGTTTCGCTATGAACCGGAGCAATTGAAACGGGAGGGGAACTTCCCCTGCATTGTTCACTGGAACTTTAACCACTTTGTTGTGCTCTGCGGCTTTAGGGGGGATCGCGCAGTCGTCAACGATCCAGCCCGGGGTACGGTCGTCCTCTCAAAGGAGGAGTTTGACCGGAGCTTTACGGGCGTATGCCTGATGTTTTCTCCAACGGACGCCTTTAAGCCAGGCGGAAAACCGAAAAGTATGCTGGCTTTTGCCCTCTCCAGGTTGCGCGGTGCCCAGGCCGCCGTGGCGTTTGTGGTCCTTACCAGCCTGGCCACTGCCCTGATTGGTGTCATCAACCCTGCTTTCTCCCGTATTTTCGTGGACCGGCTTCTGACGGGGCGAAACCCGGAATGGCTCGGGCCCTTCACCCTGGTGCTAATCGTCCTGGCCCTCCTTCAAATTCTTATTGGTTCCCTGCAGGAAGTCCATTCGCTGCGCATTGAAGGCAAATTCGCCGTAGTTGCCAACGCGCAGTTCATGTGGCATGTGCTGAGGCTTCCCCTCGCCTTTTTCTCCCAGCGCATGGCGGGAGACATCGCCTCCCGCCAGAGCACCAATGCCGGAGTGGCCAATGCCCTGATCCGGCAATTGGCACCATTGCTGCTCGATTTTGTCATGCTGGTGTTCTATCTGATTGTCATGCTGCGTTACAGCATCCTCCTGACAGCTGTGGGCATCGGAGCTATGGCGCTTAAAATGATCCTGGCAAAAGTGATTTCCGCCAAAAGGATCAACATCACCCGGGTGCAGATGCGCGACGAAGGCAGGCTGGCTGGCGCCACGGTAACGGGTATCCAGCTGATTGAGACCCTTAAGGCCTGCGGCGCAGAAGGCGGTTATTTCGAGAAGTGGGCGGGATACCAGGCATCGGTAAATACCCAGGAGGCGCGCTTCGCCCGGCTGAACTATTACCTTGGCAGTATCCCCGGGCTGATTTCCTCCCTGGCAGACGCGGCGGTGCTGGTTCTGGGCGTTTGTCTGACACTTCAAGGCCAGTTTACTGTTGGCATGATCCTGGCCTTCCAGGGCTTTATGGCATCCTTCACCACGCCCGCCAGTAACCTGATTTCGGCCGGGCAGGGCATTCAGGAGATGCGCGGGGATATGGAGCGCATTGAGGATGTGCTGTCCTATCCTCCGGATGTTCCCGAACAAACCTGTCCCCTGCCCGAGAACGGCTGTGACAAATTGCTTGGCGGAATAAAGATGCGAGGTGTGACCTTCGGGTATGCTCCGCTGGGCGAGCCGCTGATAGAGGATTTTGACCTGAGCCTCAAGCCCGGCGGCAGCGTGGCTCTCGTGGGCCCCTCCGGATGCGGCAAATCCACCTTGGCCAAGTTGATTTCCGGCCTTTACAAGCCCTGGCGTGGTGAAATCGATTTTGATGGCCGGCAGATTGAAGATATCCCACGGGAGATTTTTACCTCCTCCCTGGCAGTGGTGGACCAGGATATCATCCTGTTTGAGGACAGCATCGAAGACAATATCAGGATGTGGGACGCTTCCATCGAGGACTTTGAGGTGATTCTGGCAGCCCGGGATGCGCAGATCCACGATGATATCCTGCAGCGTGAGGGTGGCTACCAAGGGCGTGTCCTCTCAGGTGGCCGGGACCTTTCCGGCGGGCAGCGCCAACGCCTTGAAATTGCGCGCGTGCTGGCGCAGGATCCTTCCATCATCATCCTGGACGAGGCCACCAGCGCGCTTGACGCCCGCACTGAGTATGAGGTGATGCGGGGTATCAGGCAGCGCGGCGTCACCTCGGTGGTGGTAGCCCATCGCCTGTCCACCATCCGTGACTGTGATGAGATCGTGGTGCTGGATCATGGGAAAGTGGTGGAGCGCGGCACCCATGAAGCACTTTTCGCCCAGGACGGGCTTTACCGGCGGTTGGTGTCCAATGAATAAGGGGATAAGAAATGGGTTGGTTTGACGAACAGATACGCCAGCGGGCCGAGCAGGATGATGAGCGGTTTGCCCAGGCATTTGCAGATATGGCGGGGGCTGTGCTGGGGCGTCCGCCCTTCCCCCAGTCTGACAGCCGGCAAGCGCGGGGTGCTATGATGCAGATTATCTCCTACTACAAACTCCCTATTCCTGAGGGCAATGAGCCAGCCCAGGAACTCCCCGATCAGCTGGCGCGGCTGACTGCCCCCCTGGGGCTGATGCACCGCCGGGTGCGCCTTGACGGTGCCTGGTATAAGGAGGCTATCGGGCCGATGCTGGGCACTACCCGGGACGGGAAAGCCATCGCCCTGCTGCCAGGGGCTTATAGCGGCTACCGCTATCGGGACCCGGATACGGGAAATCGAATCAGAGTAAACGCCCGCACGGCGGGGGGGATTTTACAGGACGCCCTCTGCTTTTACAGGCCCTTTCCCTTGAGGAAACTCGGCTCACGGGACTTGCTGGCATATATCACACAAGCCCTCTCCTGGGCGGACCTGGTGCTGGTTTTCCTGGCTGCTGTTCTCATGACAGGATTTGGCCTCCTGCTGCCGCGCTTGAACCTCCTGTTGTTTGGGCCGGTGCTTATGAGCGGCTCGTCTGGCTTCCTCATACCTGTAGCAAGCGCCATGGTGGGGGTGATTATGTCCATGGCACTGATTTCCACCGCGCGGATGTTGCTGCTCTCCCAAATACAAACACGGCTTGACCTTTTGGTGCAGTCGGCCGCCATGATGCGCGTACTCTCGCTGCCGGCAAGTTTTTTCAAGGGCTATAACGCGGGTGAACTGACCAGCCGTGTCAGGTCCGTCGGAAGCCTTTGCAGCTTGATGGCAAGCATTGCCCTCACCGGAGGACTATCCAGCCTGATGTCACTGGCTTACCTTGGGCAAGTGGCAAGCTTCGCGCCATCGCTTGCATTCCCGGCGCTTGCCATCGTTCTCACAACCCTCTTGGTTTCCATGCTGTCTACCCTGGCCCAGATACGCTATTCTCAGGAGCGCATGGAGTTGAACGCCAAAGAAAGCGGCATGGTGTACTCTCTGATCAGCAGTGTCCAGAAAATCAAGCTGGCCGGGGCCGAAAAACGCGCTTTTGCCAAATGGGCGGAAAGTTATGCCAAAGGCGCCGGACTTCAGTATGAACCGCCTTTTCTTCTCCGCTTTAGCCAGGTAATCCCCCAGGCCATAGCCCTCCTTGGCACGGCGCTCATCTACTTTACCGCAGTGAAAAGCGGTGTGGACACGGCGGACTATATGGCCTTCAGTTTGTCTTTTGGGATGGTCAGCGGCGCATTTGCATCGCTGGCTGGGATGGTGTCCCAGGCCGCCGAACTGCGCCCCATGTTCAAAATGATCGACCCGCTGCTGAAGGCCGCCCCCGAAACCTCCCGGAACAAAAAGAGCGTCCAACGCCTTTCAGGCGGTGTGGAACTGAACCATGTTTCATTCCGCTACCATGAGCGGATGCCCCAGGTGCTTGATGGCCTAAGCCTGAAAATACGCCCCGGAGAATATGTCGCCATCGTAGGGCGCACAGGCAGCGGAAAATCCACCATCATCCGCCTGCTTCTTGGCTTTGAGCAGCCGCAGCGGGGCGCCATCTATTATGACGGGCAGGACATGTCCACGCTTGACCTGCGCAGCCTTCGCAGCCATTTGGGGGTAGTGACCCAGGACGGCAAACTGTTCCAGGGGGATGTCTACTCCAATATCGCTATCTCAGCGCCCGGACTAAGCCTGGAAGAGGCTTGGGAGGCCGCGGAAACAGCGGGAATCGCCCAGGATATCCGTGAAATGCCTATGGGTATGCATACCCTGCTGTCCGAGGGAGATGGGGGTGTATCCGGCGGGCAGCGCCAACGGCTGATGATTGCCAGGGCAATAGCGCCAAAGCCCCGTATCCTGCTGCTGGACGAGGCAACAAGCGCCCTTGACAACATCGTCCAGAAGCAGGTCTCCGACTCCCTGGAGAGGCTGAAATGTACGCGCATTGTTGTCGCACACCGCCTGTCCACCATCCGGCAGTGTGGCCGCGTCCTGGTGCTGGAAGAGGGCAGGATTGCCGAGGATGGAACCTATGATGAACTGGTTGCCCAGGGTGGCCTCTTCGCGGATCTGGTAAACCGACAGCAGCTGGAACCAGAATCTAAAAAAACGGAAACTCGTGCGTAACAACAGATGAAGGAAGGAAGTTTGGCGATGACAACGGGTGAAAAGGCACTGCGCGAACTTTTTGACTATCAGCGCTTTGAGGGTGAAGTGCGTTTGGGCGGGCTGATAGAAAAGGCGCTGGCGCGGTGGGCCAAAGGGGGAATTCCCCTTTTGGACGAAGACCTGGAACTCAATGCTGCGGGCGACCCTGATATCCTCCGGATAGAGGAGGACACCCATGAGTGAACCGGTCACCATGGACCTCATCTTCAGGGAATATCAGGACAAAGTAAGCCGCTATGTCCGCTCCAAAATCAAAAACCACCACGATGCTGAGGATTTGGTCAGCGATGTATTCCTTAAGCTGGGTGCAGCGCTTGACCGTTACAACAGCAACAGGGGCAGCCTGTCCACCTGGATATACGCCATCACCCGGAATGCGGTGAGGGATTTCTATAGACGGGCGAAGCCCAGTTTCTCCCTGCCAGAACAGGAAAACCTTCCTGATGGGGCGGAAGCGTTGGACGAAACGGTCATCGGGCGTGAACAGCTGGCAGAACTGGCCATTGCCCTTGAACGCTTAAGCGCTCGGGAGCGGGATATTATCATCCTGCGTTTCTACCAAGGCCTAAGCCCCGGGGATATCGCCAAAAAGATGAACATCTCCTATACAAACGAGGGCTTCATCCAATCAACTGCACTAAGAAAACTGCGTAAACTGCTCGATAAAAAAAAGGAGGAACAGGTATGAACAAGAGGTTGTTGTCTCTGCTGCTGGTTCTGGCGCTCATGCTTCCTGCCCTTGGGCTGGCTGAGGGGCTCCTGCTCCCAAACCCCACCCGCGAAGCAAGCCGGGAGGAGGTTCTGGAAGTGACCGGTGTCAATCTTCTGGTGCCTGAAAAAGCGACGGAGGTAAGGTATACGCTCATTGAGGGAGCGGGTTATGAGCCTTTGGCACAGGCGCACTTCGTCTTCCAGCAGGCAGAGTATATCTGGCGGGTCCAGATGGATGACGCCCCCAATGACATTTCCGGCATGTACCACGCCTGGCAATCGGTTACGCATGTGGAACAGGCGCCTTTCACTGGTACCCTATGCCTGTCTGAATCCGGAGACGGGGTCGCTCTTTGGCGCTATGAAAAAGAAGGGTATAATTTTTCATTAGCCATGTTCAATGTTGCTACCGACGAAATGCTGCTGGAGATGTCCAGGCTGCTTCTGCCCGACTTTGGTGAAGAATAACACGCCAGGCAAACTTGGTAATCCCTGGCCGCGTTGCGGCCGAAAAAATAAAGGAGGAAACCAAAATGACACTTAGGGATGATGATCTCAACAACGTATCAGGAGGCGCAGGAGCCAACAGCATGGTCTACTACACCGTTGTCAAGGGTGACAACCTGCACACCATCGCCAGGCACTACCAGCATCAGGGCCATCCCAGTGTGACCTGGGAAAGGATTTACGACTGGAACCGTGATGTCATCAAAAATCCCGACCATATCGAAGTGGGCTGGAAGCTTCGCATTTACCTGTGATGTATTGACAATCACATTTCTTTCGTGGCCCGCCCGGTCAATCACCGCGCGGGCTTTGTCTTGTTTTTTGGAAGCTTTTCTTGAAAAAGGCAAGGAATTTCATGTATCATAGTCAATAAGCCAAATCAGCCGGGACTGTCCCATTGGAGATGCTGATGGATACTACAATGCCTACCGCCCCCGCGTGCTATTTTCCTGCCCGCCTGTTGGAGAAAATGCAGGCGGCGCTTTGGGCGCCCGTCACGGTGGTCGAAGCGCCCGCCGGATACGGTAAGACCACAGCGCTTAAGCACCTGGAGGCGTTGTGCGCGGGGCGGGCACGGGTCCATTGGTTTGCAGCCTTGAAGGGGGAGCCCGGGGAGGCCTGGGAACGCCTGTGCCAGACCCTCAAAAGCATTGACCTCGGGGCATCCGACAGATTGTTATCCCTGGGTATTCCCACCCGCGCAAAACGCTGGCAGTATATTCATGTGCTTTGCCAGATGCAGTGCGTTCATGAGAGCGTTCTGATCCTGGATAACTTCCATAATCTGCCCAAAGAACTTCAGGCGCTTATCTCCACGGCCTGTACGCATTCCCTCTGCCCTGGCCTTCATATCATCATCTCCACCCAGTATTTCCGCGGGGCACGCGAGGCGGAGGGAGCCTTGTATCATCTTAACCGCATCACCGCCAGTGAGCTTACGCTTAGCGCCCCGGACATCCGAACTGTTTTTGCAAGGGCCGGCATCTCCATGAGCGCTGATGAGGCCGAAGCATATCGCCGCCGCACCGAAGGCTGGCCGCTGGCGGTCTCGCTCTTTGTTCGAGGCGGCGGAGATATGGCAGCACTGCCTGAAAACTGCCGGGTGGATTGCCTGTTGGCGGATGTCTACTTTGACCGCCTGTCTCCCTCCGAACAGGCGCTGCTTCTGCCTTTTGCCCTGTTTGAAGCCATTTCTGAGGGACAGTTTGGACACCTGACCGAAGAGGCTTTCAGCCCGCAAATGAGAGAATTAATCCGCCGGACGCCCTTGATCCGCTACGACGCGGCCGAAGGCGCATATTACGCCCACACCATTTTGCAGGACTTCCTGTTGCTTCGGCTTGGAAGCGCGCCGGATGAACTGCGGCAGCGCTTATATCTGAGCGCTGGAAAGTGGTACGCCGGCCGGGGAAATCTCTGCCAGGCCATCGCGTGTTTTCACGCTATCAAGGCATACGAACAGATCCTGGCGCTCTCCCTGGTTAACCTCTGCCTTGCCAGGGTGGGAAAAATGCCCTTTACATCAGTTGCCCGGGAGATCCTGGCGTCCTGCCCCATGCCAGTCCTGGCCAAATACCCAATTTCGTTGTTGCGGCTGGCCTACTACCTGTTTGCCGCGTCGGACTTCACAGGATATGATGAAGCAATGGAGAAGGCGCGGCAAATCATTGATGAAAGCGGGGACCCTGCGCTCTGGGGCGAGTGGCTGGTAATGGACGCGTTGTCCGCCTATCCGGACGCCCAGGCGATGGCCCAGCGCTTCAGCGAGGCAACTCGTCTGATCAGGGGTCGTTGCCGGGTGGTGTCACCAGAGGAACCTTTTTTGTTTGGGTCCATGTCCATGTGGCTTTCATTTTATACAGTCCCGGGGGAAGGAGACCGCATTGGCCGGGATCTGGAGGAAACCATCCGTTTGTATAATTCGCTGACAGGCGGGCATGCCGGCGGGGCCGATGTTCTCTACCGGGCAGAACTCGCTTGTATGCGCGGGGATTATGAGGAAGCCCAGCTGCTGGCATATGAGGCCAGCCAACTTTCCGAAGATGCCAATCAACCTACCGTGTCCTTTGGAGCGGCACTGCTCTTAGGGCGCATCGCCATTTTTCACTCGGATGTGGAAGGCCTGAAAACCGCCATCAGCTGTCTGGAAAACAAGGCCGCCGTCTTCCCTTTCATGCAGGGCAGCGCTATGAATGCGGCGTTACTTGAAGCCAGCCTGGGTTTCCTGCGCGCCAAAATGCGGCAAACCCACCTAAAACCCTTGTGGGCCCGGCAATCCGAACATCAGGAAGAAACCCCGCATATCGTTTCAATGATAATCCGCTATGTCACCATCATGGATGCCATGTTGGAGGGAGACTATGCCAGGGCAATTGGCATCATTGAAGCAACCCTGCGGATGGATGGAAGGCTGTGCACCAAATCCGCCGAATGCTTTCTCAATGTGAGCCTGGCCATATGTTCCCTGGGCCTCTCCCGTCACAGTCAGGCTCTGGAAGCACTGGACAATGCGCTGGCCATTGGCGCGCCTGACGGTCTGTCAACCCTGTTCCAGCAGCATCGGGAAATCCTGGCCCCGCTGTTTGATGACCCTGCGCTAAGGGCGAAGTATGGCGCGTTTTTGAAGCGTGTTTCGCGCGTTAGGCCAACATCCTCCGGGAATTCTTTTTACAGGCTGGGCAGTGCCGGCCAGCGTGAATTCCCCGACTCCCTGACCCATAGGGAACGCCAAATCGCCGCATTGGCAGCCCAGGGCCTGCGCAACCGGGAGATTGCTGAACGCGCGTTTATCTCTGAGCAGACGGTCAAAAACCACTTGAAGACCATTTTTTCGAAACTGGAGATAGATCGCCGCGCCAAACTGGCTGAGCTCCTGAGGCCCTGAAATGGCCCTTTTGGGCCATGTGCATCAACGCTTCGGGTCCCATACTGTCGATGTTGGTATTTGATGCCAATTCCGTGTATGTTTATGGGTAAGATAAGTTCCAAGTGTGCTTGTGCGCAGCGCAGTACCCTGATCCCACCCCAAACCGTTGTTCATAATATGAAAGGAAGGAACACCACATGAAAAGAGTTTTCAGTCTCCTGACCGCCGTCTTTCTTTTGGCAGCCATGCTGCCCGCCGCTGCCTCCATCTATGACCCGGACGCCATTATCATGTATGTGATAACCCCCGATGGGAACAAATTGAATATGCGTGAAGAGCCTGACCCGAACGCCAGGGTGCTCACCAAAATACCCTATGGCGCCGAAGTCACCGTGTATTCGGACATCCTTGGCATGGTCTGGTACCACATTCAGTATGGCATGTTCAACGGTTATGTGAAAACCGAGTTTCTCACCGATCGCCCGCCCAGGCCCTTCATCACACCCACACCAAAACCCACCGCAAAGCCGACACCAAAACCCACCCCCACCGCCACACCTTCCCCGGCAGAGCTGATTGCCCGGGAGATCGAGGCCGCCCGCAGCCTGGGCCTTGTACCCCAGGGAATGGTTTCCGAGGGCAATGTCACCTGGCAGGAGCTGGATGGCCTGCTCACCAATGCCGTCCGACTGAAGTCAAAGAATCCAGCCGCTATCAGAAGCCATGTTTACCTCACTCTGGAAGAATATCAGGCGGCCAATGCCGGTGCCCAGTTCAACATTGTACTGCGCGGTGTAGCGGCAGCAGAGATGTACGGCGCCCTGATCGATATGGGTGAGGAAGACCCCAGGCTGAACCATTCCCACGACCCTTATATCGCCGATGCCGCTGACATCACAAAAGCCCAGGAGTACGCGGGGGTTGTGAGCACTGCCGGAAGCGCGGACTGGCGCCAGCTTTCCCTGCTGGACATGGTCATTGCCGTGCTTGACCATGCTGACACCACCTCAGGAAACCCCGTGATGGACATTGACGCGGAGCATCTGTTCTTCCCCACCCACCCCCTGACCCGCGCGGAGGCCATTCTGGGCGTATATCGCCTCTACCGTTCCTTCCATACCGGCATTGGCACTGTTCTGGTGACCCACATCCGCCAGGCCAACCTGAGGGCGGAACCCTCCATGAAAGCGGCCATCATCGGCAAAGCAGATCCTGGCAATGTCTATGAAGTGGTGGGCATTCCGGCCAATGGCTGGTACCAGATTATGCTTCCAAACGGTTCGACAGCATACATCGCCGCCGGCATGGTCTCGTTTACGATGAACTGACGCCAGGGAAACGCCCCAGCCACCGGTTGTTCCGGTGGCTCTTTGCTTTCCAGGCCGCTTCCTTTGACATTCCCTTTCAAACTGTATTATATTGCTGTAGGAAACAAATACGCGGCGCGCATGTAGCACCATTGAAGCGATAGCAACCCAATCAACCCCGGCGCATTCCACATGTCGCGATGGCGACAAACGGTTTTCCCGTGCGTCAAGGAGGCGATATGGAATACCTGTCTGCCGAACAATACGCTGCCGTCCTGGGCGTCCATCCAAGGACGGTACAGCGCCGCTGCCTGGCCGGAGTCATACCGGGCGCTGTCAAGCTTGGCAGCAACTGGCTTATTCCCAGGAACCATGATATTCCACCTGGTGCTGAGGATGGGAATGAGTCGGCAAGGGACCAGATATCTTATGGTGACTACCTGACATTTCCCAGCGGCCAGGCAGACCGTTACCTCCAATCGCTCCCACGGGAAGCAGGCTTCTGGCTGGCCCGGGGTCTTTTTGCCTATTACCGCTGTGAGTACGAGGAGGCCGTCCATTCCTTTGACCGGCTTGTACCCTGTGATGATGTCTATTTATCCGGTAAGCTCTTTACCCTTTATGCCGCCATTTGCCAGGGCGATTTTGTGCGCTACCGCAACACCCGCCCCATCTTTGATTCGACGCTGCCCATCGAATCAGGAACGCCTTATACGTGCAGGATCCTGGAATGCTTCCAGGCCAATATCAATGCGAGCCTTGCCATCATCCGCAACACCCCGGATTGGATGAAGAAGGGAGACCTGTCCGCCCTTCCGCCTTCCCTGCGGGATTTGGCCTGGTATACCTATATCAGATACCTCCAGATCATCAAGGATTACCGGGTAATGCTGGCGGCGGCAGAAGCCAGGATTTCCATGCACGAACCGGGGTATTATTCACTCAGCGATATATATGTCTATCTGTACGCCGCACTCGGGCATCTCAAACAGGATAATCACACCCAGGCCCGCGACCGCATGATGACAATCATGCGTCTGGCGCTTCCGGATCGCTTTATCGGGCCTTTCGTGGAGACCCTCACCACCATGCAAGGCCTGACAGAACGTTGCCTTTTGGAGGCGTTCCCAGATCAATATGACCTGGTCATCAGCCGCTGGAAGGCGATTTTCCCCCAATGGCTCAAGGCGCACAATGAGTTCGCCGTCTACAGCATTCCGGAGATTCTTACCCGAAGGGAGTACCAGGTGGCGCTGTACGCTGCGGATGGGTTAACAAACCTTCAGATTGCACAAAAGATGTTTGTTTCCCTGCCGACAGTGAAGAGAGACCTGTCCTGCGTCTATGACAAGCTTGGCATCACCTGCCGCCATGAACTGAAAGACCTGTTCTGAAAGTTTAGCCGTTTTGCTTCTTATTTGGCCTAACACCCAAGCGCTTGCACTGATTATTATCCAATTATCCCAGTGCGCTGTGCCAACACCGAAGGAGCAAACAGCGATGAAAAACAGCATGAGCCAGAGCCGGGCTGAACTGCCCTACCTGAACAACCTGCCCATGGCGCTGGTTGTCTGCGCCATCAACCTGCCCCTGGCATTCATCTTCCAGTACGGCCGGACGCTTAGGGTTGATGACTTCCTGATAGACGCCGCCATCTGTGGCGGCGTAACGTCTTTTGTAAGCCTGGCTTATACCCGGTGGGCCGTAAGCTCACGCCGCGCCGGAGGCGTCCTGCCTGCCAGGGTGCCGCTGAGCCCCTTCATGCAGAAATTGCCCGGAGGCTACTTCCCCCTGGCGGTCCTAACGGGCGCAGCCGGGGCTGCGCTGATGGTGCTGGTCACCTGGGCACTGCTGAGCTTCTATCCGGAAACAGGATACACCTTCCCCCGCTTTCTCGTCTGGAAGATCGGCTATTCCACCCTGCTTGCGGCCAAAATGATTGAATTTGGCATATTTCGCTACATTCAGCCTGACCTGGCACGGCCCGCTGACCCACCCCAAAAGGGACAGCAAAGCGTCATCAACCCCCTGCCGCGGCGGGATATGTTTTCCCGGCTCTATGCGAGTGTCACCACCGACTTTGGGATGAACATGCTGTTGGGCCTGTTACTTGGCGGCACTGTCATCCAGGGGGATCTGGTGATGCTGATGGGCGTATCCAGAGGCGGTATGCTCATCACCGGCATTGTCCTTGGCATCATCGTCAGCCTGCTGATGGTCCGGCCCACGCTGGCCGCTGTTCATCAGATGGCCCTGGCCGGAGGCCTCCCTCCTGCAGGCAAGCCCAGCCGCCTTTTGTCCGCGCTGCCTGCCAATCCATGGGGGCTCGCGGGCATCTTGCTTCTGCCTGTTATGGTGCTCTCCTCAATATGTTTTTGGGCCGTCATGGGGTTCTTTGGCTTTGAGACGCTCAACTTCTTTCAATTCTTTGTCATTCGGACCGCCTTCGTGAAGCTCTTAAGCCGACTGGTGGAAGCGCTGGCCGTCCACCGTTACCGGCAACTGTCGCTTGCTGAAACCAAACTGTTGAATTTGGAGGTGGAGCCCCATGTATGAGCGCTTGAAAAGCCCTTTGAAAATTGGAAAACTGACATTGCCAAATCGCCTGGCGATGACCGCCATGGGTGTCAATCTGGGCAAACCTGAGGGGGGCGTTACAGATGACCTGATCAAGTTCTATGAAGCCAGAGCCAGGGGTGGTGTGGGGCTGATCATCACCGAGGTCACACGCATTGAGGGCGGCGCAGGCATCAGCGATCCCTGCCAGATGGCAGCCTACCGCCCGGGAGATATTCTCGAACTCCAGCGTCTGGCCAATACGGTCCATCGCTGGAATACGCGTTTGTTCATCCAACTTCAGCATCCGGGCCGGGCAGCCTCCTCCTGGGTAACCGGTACTCAGCCTGTGGCGCCCTCCGCGGTTGCCAGCCCCATGGGCGGTGAAACGCCCCGCGCACTTTCGCTTGCTGAATGCCGGGATATGGTCGCCCGTTTCGTCAATGCTGCCCACATCGCCCAAATGGCTGGAATGGATGGCGTGGAACTCCACGGGGCCCATGGCTACCTCATCAACCAGTTCCTGTCCCCTGCCATGAACTTCCGCGAGGATGAGTATGGCGGAAACTTTGATAACCGCATGCGCTTCATTCTGGAAATCCTAAAGGGAATTCGCGAAACCTGCGGCCTGCACTTCCCGGTTTCAGTGCGCATCAACGCCCAGGAAGCGCTGCCAGGCGGCATAGACCAGAAGGAAGCCAGCCGCATCGCTCTGGCGCTCGAAAAAGCCGGTGCCGACATGATCAATGTTAGCTGCTACACCGAGGGATGCATCGAGCCGGGCACCTATCCCCAGGGCTGGAAAAAGCACCTTGCCCATGGTGTAAAGCAGACCCTCTCCATTCCAGTGCTTTCTGTATGTAATATCAAAGAACCGGAAGCTGCCGAGCAACTGCTTGCAGAAGGTGTCTGCGATCTGGCGGGACTTGGCCGGGCGTTGCTGGCAGACCCGGATTGGGTACGCAAAGCATTTTCAGGACGTGAAGACGAGATACGCCCCTGCATTGGATGCCTGAGTTGTTTTGGCGAAATCTGCAGTCTCAAGCGCATTAACTGCGCCGTCAATCCCCTGACGGGACATGAGCGGGAATACGAGCAGCCGCTCATAAACGGCAAAGGTCGCAAGGTAGTGGTCGTCGGTGGGGGGCCTGCAGGCATCCAGGCAGCCCTGACGCTCAGGGAACGGGGCTTTGCCCCCATCCTGTTTGATGAGAACGCTGAGCCCGGCGGGGCTCTCAACATCGCCGACAAAGGCTATGGGAAAGACAAAATCACCCGGCTGACGCAATCGCTGCATACACAAATGCAAAAAGCCGGCATCGTATTGCGTCTGGGAGAGCGTGCAACCGCGCAGAGCCTGGATGCGCTTAAGCCGGCGGGAGTATTCTTCGCCTGCGGCGCAGAACCATTTCTTCCGCCGGTGGAAGGCATTTATGGGAAGCAAGTGGTGACTGCAGAAAGCGTTCTGCTGGGCCAAACTGATCCAGCAAACCGCGTGGTTGTCATCGGGGGTGGGATGACAGGCCTGGAAACCGCTGAAGTGCTGGCGCTTAAAGGGTGCCAAGTGACGATTGTGGAGATGATGGATACACTGGGCATTGGCACTTACCCAACCGTTGTCAGCGACATCATGGGCCGCCTCCTTCCTCATGGCACCCAGGTGCTTCTTGGGCACAAACTCACACGCATCGATGGCAACCAGGTAGAACTGCTGCGCCTGGCTGACAGCCAGAGCGTAACCGTGGCCGCTGATTGGGTGGTGATGGCTGTAGGCGTTACCACAAGGCGTTCGCTGGCAGAGTTCTGCGGTGAGCAATTTGAACATTGCCAGGTGATTGGTGACGCATCCAAGCCCGGGCGCATCCTGGAAGCCATGCAGGATGCCCAGGGCAAAGCTTTTGTGTTTGATACGAACCAGAGTTGAAAGGAGAATAATCATGCAGGCAAGTGTCTTTACCCCCCTTGACAAACTCCGTGGCTTCATGAAAGACGGCTCGATGAACAGCCAGTACGGTATCCAGTTCTTTGCCATCGCGGACCCTGAGGCGGCAGCCAGGGCGCTGCCTCCGCCCCTGAAACTGATTAATCCTGAGGCCCCCGTATATTACGGCTACATCGTCAATATCCGCGAACCTACCTTCGCACCCTGGTACATGGAGGGCGGCGTCGGCCTGATGGCGCGCCACGGGGAGACAACCGGCCTTTATTTCCTGGGCCTTCAGCTAAGCGGGCCGGGCGCGTTGATGGGCGCTTTCTCAGGCCGTGAAGGTTCAGGCCTTCCAAAAAAGCTGTGCGAGCGCATCCTGGTAGAACGCGAGGGCAACTGGGGGCATTGCATGATCCAGCGCAAGGGGGTGCCCCTGGTGAACGTCACCCTGCGCATGGGCCGCTACAACGACCCAGGTTTCTCAACCGAGCAGGAAGGATGCACCCGGAAGAATCCCATCACCACTGAAGGCGGATGCCTGCTGCATAAATACCAGATTGGCACTGATGGCTTTGAAAACATGCACATCCTACTCTATGACAGCCCCACCACTTTCTACAGCTGGGAGCCTGCGGAGGCAGAGGTGACGCTATGTTCTTCCAGGGATGATCCCTGGGGAGAGGTTCCTATCACCAGGGTGCTTGGCGCTGGCTGGATGGTGAGTGACAACTTCGTACGGGGCCAGCACAAATTGTATCAGTACCCTGCGAATGAGACCATGCCCACAATGCAGTATTTGTTCTCCGGCCGCTATGATCAGTGCACCTTGACACACGATCACCAGCGCTATGAATAATCGGGAGGAATGAACGATGGACAACAACAAGGGATACTTTCTGGGAAAAAACGCCGTGGTCACGGGCGCAGCCTCGGGCGTCGGCCTGGCGCTGTGTGAGGAACTTCTGTCCCAGGGCGCCGGTAAGGTCGTGCTGGCTGACATCAACGAGGAGAATTTACGCACGCACGAAAAGCGCCTGAAAAATCAGTACCCGGGCCAGGTCAAGGGCATCCGCTGCGATGTAACAAAGGAAAACGAAGTGCAGCAAATGATTGCGGGGGCTGTTGAGTTTATGGATGGCCGCTTTGATTTGCTGATCAATAATGCCGGTCTTGGCCTCGCAGGTATGTTCGCCCCAACAGGAGCAAGCAAAACCCTCATTGAAAAACTGAATATGCATGTGCTGACCAATGAGGACTGGGAAAAAGCCTTTGCAATCAATTTTTACGGTGCCCTCTACGGCTGCCGCGCCGCCATCAAGGTTATGGTGCCTCAGGGCGGCGGACAGGTGGTCAACATCATCTCCGGAATTGCCTGGTCTCCCATGGCTTACCAGTCCATGTACGCGGCGACAAAGGCGGCTCTGAATATGCTGACGCTCACGCTGCGATATGAGTACTGGGATGAGGGCATCAAGTTCAACTCAGCCACGCCGGGCACCACCCTCACTGCGATCTGGGGAGATATTGGCGCGCCTGAAGGCGCCCAGACCGCAGAAGAATCCGCCCGTAAGGTTTTGAAAGGTGCAGCAGAAAACCAGCGCCTGATTCTGGGTGACAAGGGGGATGAAGAAGGCGCCCCGCATTGTTTCGACCCCGCCATCCAGGATGGATTGGACAGTTACTTCATCAATGTCGCCCGCGTGCGCCGCGGGGGCAAACTGGTCATATAGGGCTTGGCCCTCTTATCTTATCGTATCCTGCAGAAATTCGCCCCGGCAATTGACACTGGGGCGGATTAAGTTTATAACATAAGCAATATCCAGCCTAAAAAGCTTGCTCCCCATGCGTACCAAAGAGTGATAAACAGACCACTTGAAAGGAAAAACAAACCATGAGAAAAATTCTAAGCCTCCTGTTTGTCCTGATCCTGCTGGTTTCTCTTCTGCCAGCTACCGCTTCCATCAATGTCCCTTCCTCCACCATGTACGTGAAAACGGCAAACGGAAAGACGCTGAACCTGCGCGAGTCGCCTGACGCCAGCGCCAAAGTCATTGCCAAAATCCCCTACGCTGCCGAAGTGCAGGTGTATTCTGACTTTTTGGGCATGGTCTGGTACCATGTGCAATACGGTATGTATAACGGCTATGTCAAAACCGAGTTCCTGAGTGACAAAAAGCCGAAGCCTTTTGTCACCCCCACACCCAAGCCTACCGTCAAACCCACACCTACCCAAGCCCCCTCGCCTGAGGAGCAGACCGCCGCGGAACTCGCCGCAGCCAAGGCCCTGGGCTTGGTGCCCCAGGGAATGTCCTCAGAGGGCAATGTTACCTGGCAGGAATTGGACCAGCTGCTCACCAACGCCATACGCCTGAAGAACAAGGATTCCAAAGCAATCCGCAGCCATGTTTATCTGACGCTGGACGAATACCAGGCGGCAAACGCCGGCTTTGATTTCAACATCGTTCTGCGCGGCGTGGCAGCTGCGGAAATGTTTGGTGCACTGATTGATATGGGGGAGAACAACCCCGCATTCAACCATTCTCACGATCCCTTTGTTGCGGATAGTGCCGCCATCGCGCTGTGCCAGGAACACGCGGGGATTTCGAGCAATGTGGTGGGCGACTGGCGCGCTCTGCCTATGCTTGACATGGTGCTGACCATCCTCGACAACATGGACAATGTCTCCGGAAAACCGGTCATGGCGCTGGACGCGGACCACGAGTTCCTCCCCAACAATCCACTGACCCGCACCGAAGCCATCCAGGCGGTCTACCGGCTCTACAACTCCTTCTATCATTTCCTGGGGAAGGTGACCGTTACCCATACGCGGCAGGCCAACTTGCGGGCGCAACCCTCCATGGATGCTGCCATCGTGGGCAAGGTCAACCCTGGCGAAGTCTATAATGTGGTATCCATCCCCAAGACAAGCTGGTATGAGATTCAGCTCCATAACGGTAATACCGCTTATATTGTCGCCGGTATGGTCTCCTTTCAAATGAACTGATGCGGTGTGCATTTGCTTAATGAGGAGGTAATCCCATGAAAAATATGCGCATTCTGCTCATTCTTTCGTTAATGATATCAATGCTTTTATCTGACGCCCTGGCGGAGATGGCAGGCCTGCCCAACCCCATCCATGAGGCCACCCTTAAGGAAGCAGAGGAGGCCGTCGGCGAGTGGTTCCACCTGGCTCCGCTGCCTTCAGATGTGGATGATGCCGATTACAGCTACATCGATGCCTCTGCAGGCGATCCCGAGGGCATGGTGATCGCCCAGGCGGTATTCGACTACAATGGAGCGCGCTGCGTGCTTCGTGGCACCTATACGGACGATCTTCAGGATTTCTCCGGCATGTATTATGACTGGGCCTTTGACCGGGAGATGCGCATCGGCGTTTTCCATGGCCGCGTAATGTATGTTGACGGCGGCCCGGGGGTTGCCCAGTGGTATGATACGCTTCAGAGCTCGACCTATTCCGTCTCCATGGATGAAGGCGCAACTCTGGAAAAGATGATGGTACTGGCCAACGATATGGCCGAGTGGCAAGAGGAAGAGCCTCCGGAGATTCCCGGTGAGGGCCTGGAGGGTTTGGTGCTGCCCGAATTGGCGTGGGCAGAGAAATCAGATGCCCAGGCGGTGGCCGATGCTCTGGGTTTCCCCCTTGAAACGCCCCAAAGCGCCGAAAATCCGCGGTATTACCTCTACGCCCGTACCGCCCCCCTGCCTCTGGCAGCTGTTCGATATGAACTGGAGGGCAAGCAGCAAGTCTACTGGGCACGCAGGGGCGAAAAGCCCTTTGAGCCCTCAGGCATTACCCATCCCTGGGCCAAATGGGAGATTTCGGCGCTTGGCCCCTTTGAGGCGATTCTAAGCTACACGCCTGGCGAAGAGGGCCTGATTACATGGTTTGACCAGGATGCAGGCGTCAACCGCACTGTCGCCTTGGTGAAAGACGCGTCCTCGGAAGCGCTGTTTGCGGCTGCGGCGCCCTTCATCTGACAGCTGACCAAAATCCAACAAGAAGCCTCCCTATGATAAGTCATTGGGAGGCTTTTGTACGGGAATTGGTTTCAGGCGTTATAAGTTCCGGCGGCTGTATCCCCGCCTTTTCCGGTCCAGTTGGTGTGAAAGAACTGGCCCCGGGGACAATCCACCCGCTCATAGGTGTGGGCGCCGAAGTAGTCCCTCTGGGCTTGGAGCAGGTTTGCTCCGCCACGTCCTGCGCGCAGGCCATCGTAGTATGTAAGGGCGCTGGTCATCGCCGGCAGCGCAATCCCCTCCCCAAGGGCGGTGGCAGCCACCTCACGCCAGGCAGGCAGGGCCCCGGTCACGGCCCGGGCAAAGTAGGGTGCCAGCAACAGGTTGTCCAGATCCGGGTCTTTCTCATAGGCTTCCTTGATCTTGCCCAAAAAAGCGCTGCGGATGATGCAACCCCCGCGCCACATCATGGCTATACCGCCAAAGTTCAGGTGCCACCCGTAGGTTTTGGCGGCTGCCGCCATCAGCAGATAGCCCTGGGTATAGGAGACGATCTTGCTTGCGTACAGCGCTTGGCGGATACATTCCACAAAGGTGCTCTTTTTCCCTTCGAACATTGGCTTTTGCCCGGCAAGCGCCTCGTTTGCCTTTATTCGGCCGTTCTTGTCGGCGGAGAGGTAACGGGCAAATACAGCCTCTGCGATCAATGTCAGCGGAACACCCTCATCCAGCGCTGTGGACGCCGTCCATTTCCCAGTGCCTTTCTGCCCTGCCGTATCCAGAATTTTATCGACAAGCGGGCTGCCGTCATTATCTTTTTTTGCCAGGATGTCAGCAGTAATTTCAATCAGATAACTGTCCAGTTCTCCCTGATTCCATTGGGCAAAAACCTCGGCCATCTCATCGGGCGCCATGGACAGCAGGTCTCTCATCAGCAGGTAAGCTTCCACAATCAACTGCATATCACCATATTCGATGCCGTTGTGCACCATTTTAACAAAATGCCCGGCGCCACCCTCGCCAACCCAATCACAACAGGGCTGACCATCCACCTGGGCGGCGATGGCCTGCAGAATTGGTTTTACCAGCGGCCAGGCGGCGGGGGAACCCCCCGGCATCAGGCTGGGACCGGTGAGTGCGCCTTCCTCGCCGCCGGAGACCCCGACGCCGATATAGTACAGCCCCTTTCTTTCAACATATTGTAGCCTGCGGGCAGTATCAGGAAAATGGCTGTTTCCCCCGTCCAGAATGATATCTCCCGCCTCAAGCAGGGGTATCAGCTGCTCGATTAAATCATCCACAGGCTGACCTGCTTTCACCATCAGCATAACCTTTCGGGGTTTTTCCAGCGCGTCCACAAGTTCCCTGAGGCTGTAGACGCCAATAATTCTTTTCCCCTTCGCACGGCCCTCTGTAAAATTCCTGACCCTGCTGGCCGTTCGGTTGAAAACGGCCACAGTAAAGCCATTGCTTTCCATGTTCATCACCAGGTTTTCACCCATCACCGCCAAACCCACCAGACCGATATCCGCTTTCTTCATGATGTTCTCCTTCATGACCCAATAATAATATTGTACCCCGAACAGCAAGAATTTCAGGAGGTGTAGATGGTCTTCCCGCCCACAATGGTTCTCTCCACCGTCATCTCCTTAATCCCATCAGAATGGATTCTCTCAATATCATCAGATAGGATCACCAGATCCGCCAGCTTCCCCGGGCGGATAGAGCCTTTGATGTCTTCCTCAAAAGCGTTATAAGCTGAACCCATAGTGTAGAGGTGTATAGCCTCATTCAGCGAAAGCTTCTGATCAGATAGCCACCCTTCCTGCGGCTGCCCGTCATGCCCGCAACGGGTTACAGCATGATAGACGCCCATCAGGGGACGATAGTCTTCCACCGGGCAGTCAGAGCTCCCAGCGAGGGGGATCTGCCGGATAAGGAAATCCCTGAAGCAATAAGCCAGTTTTGCCCTTTGCTTGCCAAGCCTGTTCTGGATAAATGGCAGGTCAGAGGAAACAAAGCCCGGCTGGATATCAGCCGCCACTCCCTGGGCCTGCATACGGTCCAGTAAATCCGGAGCCGAAAGCGAGGCGTGGATGATACGAAAGCGTGGGGCTGCCGCCGGGCACTTCGCCTGTGCCTCACGGAAGACCTCCAACATGGCATCAATGGCCCCGTCACCTATGGCATGGGCAGCAACCTGCATACCAGCCTGATGAGCGATGCATACAAGCTCATTTAGCAGTTCCCTGGTATGCAGAGCAATCCCCAAATTATCCGGGTCATCTGTGTAAGGTGCCCGCAGCCAGGCAGAACGGCCGCCGAAAGATCCGTCAGCCAATATCTTCAGCGAGCCAATCCGGAAACGGTCATCCCCAAATCCGCTCGTATATCCCATGGCAATAAGGGTTTTGAGTTTATCGGGCGAGGTAATCAATATCTGCTCATTGACCCGCAGGGGCAGCTGTCCCTCAGCAGCCATCTCCCGATAAGCCCTGAACAATTCCTGTGGCTCTCCTGAAAATGCCCCAAGGTCATCTGTCTGGACCGATGTAAGGCCCGCCTGCACAAAATCATTGGCAGCAATAGCAATAAGCCGCTTGGCCCCTGCCGCTGACAAATCACCGGCGGGCGGACGGGCCAGGTCCATGGCACTCTCCTTCAGGATACCTGTTGGCTTCCCGTCCTCCCCCATTTCAATCATCCCACCCAAAACTTCCGGAGGATTATCAAAAATTCCGGCCTGCTGCAAAGCCCTTGTATTCAGGACGCTGACATGGCCGCATTTGCGCAACAGCAGAATGGGAAAGTCAGTGGTTACCCGGTCCAGATCATGCCGATTGGGCATCCGGCCCTCCAGATAGCCCGTTTGGTCCCAGCCACGTCCGGTGATCCAGGCTCCCACAGGCGGGCTGATGCGTTTGATATGTTTGATAAGCCTATCCTGAAGCGCGTCAATTCCTGTCAGACCCTCCAGAACCATCCTTCCCTTGTTCAGAGCGTAGCCATAGAGGTGAAGGTGGCTATCGTGAAAACCGGGAAGGACGGACTTGCCTGCGGCATTGATGAGCTGTGTGTGCTTTCTTTGCAGGGCCAACACTTCCTTGTCACTCCCCACCACCGCGACCATCCCATCCTTGATCCCGACGGCCTCCGCCCTTACCTCGCCAGGCTCCATAGTCAGGACCTTGCCCCCGAATATGATTGTGTCCATTGATATCCTCCCTCTCCCAAAAGGGCCTCTTAAGCAAAGAGTATAACAGATTTTCGTCCCCTATCAACACGCGAAAGCGCCCGGAAAAATCTTAACGGTCAACACTACAAACCAACCACTGTTCCGTTTTTTCATATTCGTTATTCAAGTATCCGATTCTAATTGTTAGTGTAAAGTTGTTGTAGGTAGGAATCAGCGGATAGAGGTGAGCCTGGCCGGAAGCCGGCAGGCTCGCCCACCCCCGCGGGGGTGGGCGAA
>LSQX01052114.1_pt4 | contig 26051 bp, 26 predicted proteins | sample 654561 | NCBI WGS metagenome assembly LSQX01 (sample SAMN04489861, study PRJNA283612) | anaerobic digester metagenome | isolation source: 4 biogas reactors fed with cattle manure at either 37C or 55C with and... | place: Denmark: Kongens Lyngby | collected 2014 | reverse complement strand
GTGCAGGCGTGGCTTTCCGAGCGCAGTCTGCCGGGCTTCGATGTCACCGTCGAGGCAACCGGGAAGGCCTCTGTGATAGACGTGGCGCTGCGCATGGTGAGGCCCGACGGTAAGGTCGTCTGGCAGGGATGGTATCCCGGGCGTGTTGACTTTGAGTATCACTTCGCGCACGCCAAGCAGGTGCGGATGGTCTTCCCGCACTCCACCGGGGGCTTTCAACCCGCTCTGCTGCAGATGATCGGCGATGGCTCATTCGAGGCCGAATCGCTGATCACCCACCGCTTCCCGGTCGAGCAGTGCCAGGAGGCATACAACCTCGCGGTTTTCCGGCCGATGGAGTGCCTCGGCGTGGTACTGGAGTGGCCGCAATGAAGGCAGTGGTCGTCGAGCGATGTGGCGAGGCCGTCTGGCGCGAGGTTCCCGATCCGCAGCAGCCAGGGCCCTACGAGGCGCTGGTCCGCACTACCGCGTTCAGCATCTGCAACGCCACCGACCTGCACATTCGCAACTGCGTGCTGATGGGCGCGACCGAGGACGACTGCCCGTTCCTGCTGGGGCATGAGGCGGTGGGCGAGGTGGTCGCTGTCGGCCCGAACTGCCGCTATCTCCGGGAGGGCGATCAGGTGCTGCGGCCCATGCTGTCGCTGCCCGGCTTCGGCTCCTACTGGGGCGGCATGGCGGAGATGGGCTTCGTCGCCGACCGCAAGGCACATGCTGAGGATGGCTCGCCTGCGGGGCCGCGCGTGAACAAGGGCCACCAGGTCATTCCGCACGAAATTTCGCCCGCGCATGCGGTGACGCTCATCACGCTCAAGGAGGTCCTGTCTTACCTGCGCTCGATCGGCCTTCGCGAGGGCGGGCGGTTGCTCGTGACGGGACACGGCCCGGTGGGGCTGTCGGCGGTCTACCTTGCGCGGAACGTGATCGGCGCGGAGAGGATCGTCGTCGCCGGACGCAGGCCCGAGGCTGCGGAGCAGGTCGGGTCCTTCGGCGCCCACGAGTACATTGACCTGCGGGAGTTCGGCTGGGCGATGAACGCGGTGAACGCGCTTGGAGGGACGGCTGACGCGATCTACGAGACAACGGGCGTGGCAGCGGTCAACGCGGCCTGCCTGGAGATACTCGCGGCGGACGGGTGCCTCGGGCCTTACGCCGCTCGCACGGATGACCAGCGCGCCGAGTCGCTGCCGGAGGATGATCGCCTTGGCCCCGCCGGCACCGATGAGAGCCTGAGCCATGATGAACTCGTGGCGGCGACGCTGGATGGCCGAGTTGACCCGGAGTGCTTCATCACGCACCGCCTCGCGCCTGAGGAGATTCAACGCGGCTTCGAGTTGATTGAGACCCGCGAGGCGCTGAAGGTTGTGCTTGAGTTGTAGGGCGGGGCCGCCGTTCGACGTGTAGTCTGGAGGGGCCGCCGCGATCCCGCCATCAGCGGGTGAGCGGTGATCCCGCTCCCGCCCGTGGGCGGGACGGGATCAGGTTCCACCCCGGCCCACCCATCGCCAGTGATCGTGCGATCTGCCACCTCGCACACAACGAAAGGCGGGCCGGGGTGGAACCTTCGGCGTCACTCGCTGCGCTCATGACGCCTCACTCCTCGCACGTCATGACCCTCGCTGCGCTCGGATCATGGCGCGCGAGGAGCGGCCCCTTCTGCGGCATTCTCCGCCGCTACTGCCCCAGTCCCTCCGCAACCTTCCGAATCGCTGCGCCAATGTCGCGCACGTCCTCCTCGCTCATGAACTGCGTCGGGCAGTGCGGCTGCACCAGCCTGTCCAGCACCTCCTGCGTCCGCGGGGTGGTGTCATCATCATACTTGATGCCCGGCCGCGCGTTCGGGTGATCGAACGGGTGGTGCGAGTTGCCGAAGAGCCGCTGGTTGCGCAGGGCATCGTGGCAGAGGAAGATCGGCCGACCGATGTAGTGCGCGCCGCAGGAGATACCCTCGGCCTTCAGCGCCTCGGCGAACTCATCGGCGGTGAAAGGCGCGCCCTCCTCCACTCGCATCCCGAACTGCCAGTAGGTGTGCTTGCAGCCCTCGATGAGCTTCTGCGCCCGCACATTCGGCACGTCCGCTACAAGCTCACGCAGCAGATCGCCGTTGGCGCGCCGGCGGGCAATGATGTCGCGCAACTTTCGCGTCTGTGCCAGGGCCACCGCGCCGGATAGCTCGTTCATGCGGTAGTTCGGGCCGAAGACCTCGTACTTGCGGGGGCCGTAAAGCGCGCGGTGCCAGCCCTTGTCCATGAAGAGTTTGCCGCGCAGGCCGAACTCCTCGTCATTTGTGATGGTGATGCCGCCGTCGCCGCAGGTGATGTGCTTGGACTGCTGCAGCGAGAAGCAGCCGATGTCGCCGATGGTGCCGACGAGACGCCCCTTGTACTCGCTCAGGTGCGCCTGGGAGCAGTCTTCAATGACGGGCAGGTTGTGCGCCCGGGCGATCTCCATGATCGGATCCATGTCGCAGGGGTTGCCGAAGAGGTGGATCGCCATGATCGCGGCGGTTTTCTCCGTGATTTTCGCCTCGATGTCCGCCGGGTCCATGTTGAACGTCTCGGCGTCGCACTCGGCGAAGGTTGGGATCGCGCCCTGGTAGAGGATTGGGACGATCGAGCCCATGTCGGTGATGGGGCCGGTGATGATTTCCTGCCCCGGAGCGGGGTTCACCATGCCCATCGCTACGTGAATCGCCGCTGTGCCGGAGGTGCTGGCGACCGACCACTCGGCGCCGTGGATGTCCGCAAACTCCTCCTCGAATGCGACCACTTTCGTCCCGCCCCAGCGGTTCATCGCGCCGGAGTCGATGACGTCAACAAGCTCCTTGAGCTCCTCTTTGCCGACCTTTCCCTCGCTCGGAAAGGGTCGTGTGCGCACCGGCTGACCGCCGTTGATCGCAAGCGTCTCAGACATCGCAGATCCTCCTGAAGTCGCTGCTGCACGCGTCGGTGCGGAGGATTGACCGTCAGGGCACGCAGGACCTCCCGCCGAACGTCGAAGGTCTGCGCGCGGGTCTCGCGGAACTCCCCCCTACGCGCGAGTTGTCGCGAGCAGGAGGCAGACATCATGGACATCCGTACAGCCGCAGTCTTCGGCGCATCAGGAAAGCTCGGCCGGCACTTCGTCCCGCTGATGCTCGAACGCGGTATAAGCGTGCGCGCGCTGGTGCACCGGACGCCGGTTGACGTCGAGGGCGTGGAGAGCATCCGCGGCTCAATCACCGACCAGGAGGCTGTCGCCGAAGTAGTCTCCGGAGCCGATGCCGTCGTGCAGCTTGCCACGACCAAGGAGGACGCCGACACGTTCTTCGACGTCTCCGTGCGCGGGACGCTGAACATCCTCGAAGCCTGCCGCGGACGCGACATCCAGCAGCTTATCCTCCTCGGCGGCGACGCCGCCTTCGGCATCTGGTTCTACGAGCAGCCGATCCCGATCGACGAGAACCACCGCCTCATGGCGTACCCCGGCTACTACGCCTTCACGAAGGTCATGGAGGAGGTCATGGTCGAGCAGTATGCGATCCAGTACGACATCCCCTACAGCATCCAGCGCTGCTCATGGGTCTTCGAGCGCGATGATCTGCTCGGGCATTTCTCGCTGCTGGAGAACGTTGACCCCGCCGAGCCGGGCCACGGCTTCGGCGCAGTCCCCGCGAAGATCATGGCGCTGGTGGAGGCGGGGGAGGAACGGATCGCCGCACAGGTGGACGGCGCGGGCACACCCTATCACCGGCACATCGTGCACGTGGATGACGTGGTGCAGGCCTTCGGGCTGATCCTCGGCAACCCGGCGGCGATCGGCGAGAGCTTCAACATAGCCGGGCCTGCGCCTTTCAACTACGGGCCCGCCACGGACTACCTGTCCGAGAAGACAGGCATTCCTACGGTTGATGTGCCTGCGCCGGGCTATCACTCGTTTGAGATTGACATCAACAAGGCGCGCTCGGTGCTGGGGTATCGGCCGGAGAATGACATTTACCGGATGATCGACCGTGCCCTGGAATGGCGCGAGGCGAAGCGGTGAACGGCTCTCCGGGCGAGGGCGCCCGAGTCCGAAGTTATTGCGATGGGTGCGCGCGGTACGGGCGCTATCAATGAGAAGGAGGACGCATCATGCGCAAGTTCCATCACATGGGTCTGCCGACGGATGAGAAGCAGCCGGGGGAGTGGTATGTCGAGGCGACGAAGGTGTGGGTGACGGAGCCTGACGATCACAAGTACATGGTCGAATTCCTGCGCTACGAGCCCGACAGCCCGGTGACGGGGCCGCTGCGGGAGCTTCCACATGTCTGCTTTGAGACCGACGACTACAAGCGCGACATCGAGGGCTGCGAGGTCATCCTCGGCCCCTTCCGCCCCGACGACACCCGCACCGTCGTCTTCGTGATGCAGGACGGCTGTGTGTTTGAGTACATGGAGTACGACAGTTGATAATTTGCAGGTAACGGCGTACGACGGATGGGGCTATCAGCATGGAGTGGGAGAAGCTCAGAAACACGCCGCACTACGGCAACGTATACCGGGCGATGGTGCCGGGCGGATGGCTCGTGCTCGCAGATACGTGGGCGAGACAGGACGAGCCCGGTGAACATCGTCACTACGCGTCATCCGGCGTCGGGATTACCTTCTACCCCGACCCGAACCATGAGTGGACGCTTGTTGAAGACGATACGCCCGATTCTTCCTCATGATCGGCAACGGAGGCGAGAGCATGTCCATCGAGGGCCGCTCCATCATCATCACCGGCGGGACGTCCGGCATCGGCGAGGGCTGCACGAGGCACTTCGCCGAACTCGGTGCGAAAGTCGTCACCGCATCCATCCAGCGCGAGGAGGGGGAGGCGCTGCAGGATGAACTGCGCGACGCGGGCCATGACGTCACCTTCGTCTACACCGACATGACCGATGAGGCGCAGGTTGCCGCGCTGGTTCAGCGCGCGGTGGAGCTTCATGGCCGCGTGGACGGCGCCTGCTCCAACGCCGGCGCATGGATCGAGGGCACGGTGGAGGAGTTCAACGATCGCGCCTGGGACCTCGTCATGGGCGTGAACGTGCGCGGGAACTTCCTGCTCGCCAAGCACCTCGTGCCGGTGTACCGCGAGCAGGGCGAGGGCGTGCTGATCATCACCACCTCGACCGCCGCCTACGTCGGCTTCCCGGCACATGCGCTCTACTGCGCCAGCAAGTCGGCGCTGGTCGCGCTGATCCGATGTCTCACGAAAGACCACGCGGGCTACATGCGCACCGTCGGCCTCTGCCCCGGCACGATAGACACGCCGATGCTCGCGAAAAGCGCCGAGGGCTTCGATCAGCCGATTGATGAGCTTTACGCCGAGGTGGCGCAGAAGATCCCTGTCAAGCGTCTCGGGCAGCCCGAGGATGTCGCGAAAGCCGCGGCGTTCTTGCTCAGCGACGACGCTGGCTTCATCGCCGGGAGCACCGTCTTCCTCGAGGGCGGCACACTGGCGCTGCCGCCGTGGTGAGGGCGCAAGCTTTCCTGTTGCCCGGACACTCCTGTCCGGGCGTTGTTCCAGGTAAGAGGACATTAGACATCGCCCGGGGAGCCTTTTCATGGCTAAGAGCAAGACGAAGCGAATGGGGATACTGACCGCCGGTGGCGACTGCCCCGGTCTCAACGCTGCGATCCGCGGAGTCGCCAAGGCCGCGCGCGGCGAATACGGGATTGAGGTAGTCGGGATCTATGACGGCTTTCAGGGGCTGATTGAGAACCGCTGGCGGATGCTCGACTGGGACGATCTTTCCGGCATCCTCACCATCGGCGGCACGATGCTGCGCACCTCGCGCACCAAGCCGCACAAATACGAATTGCCCGATGGCGAGACGATCGACATGACCGCGCAGTCGTATGAGAACTACAAGTCACTCGGCCTCGACTGCCTCGTGATCCTCGGCGGTGGGGGGACGCAGAAGAACGCGCTGAAGCTGGTCGAGGCGGGCTGCAACGTCATCACGCTGCCGAAGACGATTGACAATGACATCGCCGGAACGGATGTCTGCTTCGGCTACGACACTGCGGTCACGATCGGAACTGAGGCGGTGGATCGCCTGCACTCCACCGCGGACAGCCACAAGCGGATCATGGTGCTGGAACTGATGGGCAACAAGAGCGGCTGGCTGGCGCTGGGGGCCGGCGTGGCGGGTGGGGCGGATGCGATCCTCATCCCGGAGATCCCCTTCGAGATAGACAGTGTCGCCGCAAGCATCGGCGAGCGCGACCGGCGGGGCAAGCGCTTCAGCATCGTTGCGGTCGCCGAGGGCGCGGAGCCTGCCGGCGGTTTTGGCGATGACGATGAGTATGAGGGGGCGGGGGAGACGCATCACGTCGCCACGCGCGTGGGCCGGTGGCTGGAGGGCCAGACGGGGCTTGAGGCGCGTGTGACCATCCTCGGCTATGTTCAGCGGGGCGGCTCTCCCACCGCCGCCGATCGCCTGCTGGCGACGAAACTCGGCACCGCGGCGGCGGACCTGCTCGCCAAAGGGCGCTACAACGTGATGGTCGGCAGCCGCGGCGAGAGCTGGCAGGCGGTACCGCTGGAGGAGGTCGCCGGCGAGAGGCGCACCGTCCCGCCCGATCATGACTGGATCCGCGCCGCGCGGCGCATCGGCACGAGCTTCGGCGATGAGTGACGCATCGTTGATTCGGCTGACTGACGACGTAGAGAGGGGACCGGACTGATGAAGTTGCGGATGACGGCTATGCTCCCACTGTTGCTTGTCCTGCTGCCAGCCATGGTTGTCGCGCAGCCACTGCAGGTCGCCATCTATGACGGCGGACTGGGCGGCAAGGCAATCGCCGAAAGCCTCGCCGATCAGCCGGAGTTCGAGGCGGCGGTAATCAAAGACCTCACGGTTGATGAACTGATCGGCTACGACGCGCTGTTCATCGGCTCCACGCGCTTCGATCAGCCTGATGCGCTACGGGCGATCCGGATCTTCGTCGGCCTCGGTGGAGGCGTGATGCTCAACCACGCCGCCGCCGGTCGCTACCTGCCGCAGACGCCCTTCCCCGCGGTTGCGACCACCGTATCGGGCCGCCGCGAGGACACGATCGTGCTGCCTGCGGCCGAGCATCCAGTCGCGCAGGGGCTTCCGGCTGAGTTCGAGCATGCCTACTACGACCACCTGATGCTCGAGCCCGGAGCCGCCGGGACGGTCGTAATCAGGGATCGCTCGGAAGCGGCGGTTGCCATCGCTGGCGAGGAGGGGGAGGGGAGAGTCATCCTCTGCGGCATGGCGCCCGGCTACTTCTTCGATGCCGCCACCTTCGCCCAGGGCGAGCGGGTGCCGGTGGATGGCGAGCTTCAGTTCGTGCTCAGCAGCCTCCGCTGGCTCGGCGAGAAACGCCTCAGCCAGACGCCCCCGGCGCAGATAGCCGACGCGCGGCGGGGCCTTGAGCAGGACCTTGCGTTGGAGGAGCTTCAGGCGGCCATGCCGACCTCGGACTGGTTCGGCGGAGAGATGCTGCACGGCAGCTATCTGCCCCGGCAGCCAGTGAACGAACTCGGCGGGCGCTTCTTCATCACCTACGATTCGCAGACCTGGCGCGGCTACGACATGCGCAAGGCCCGCAGCGAGGAGGAACTTGCTTTCTTCCGCACACGGCTGATGTCGGACGTCATGCGTCTCAAGTGGCTGGGCGTGACGGACATCATGTGGTGGACGGACATGTCCGGCGACAGGGTCTTTCACAACACCGATGTGCCGGACTCGGCCATTCAGTACGGGGGCTTCGACCCGCTGAAGATGCTCTGCGAGGTCGCCGACGAGGCGGGGATGAACGTCTGGGCTGCGTGGCATTCGATGGCCCGCGGCGAGGAGTTCGCGCAGAAGTACTGCGCGAAGGATGCCGACGGTAATCTTTACATGTATGGCGGGCGCAGTTACGCAGAGGACGTACTCAGCCCGCTCTGGCGCGGCCGGGTCCATGCGATGATCGACGAGTATGCCGAGCGCTACGGCGCGCACGAGAGCTTCAAGGGCGTGGGCTGCTATGACGAACTGTGGTTCACCTACTGCGACTTCCTCGGCGATGATCTCGATGCGTTCGATGCCTTCTCGCGTGAGCGCTTCGGAGAGGCGCTGCCGGCGGATATTGGCGAGAAACTCGCTTTGCAGCGCGAGTGGACGGACACGGAGGATGTCTGGCGACGCCGCTACATCCTCTTCAAGCAGTGGACGATCACAGATTACCTCAATGACGTGATTGACTACTGCCACAGTAAGGACATGGAGTTCGGCCTGGAGATACTCGCAACCGCACACTACTCCTCCGGCTGGTGCTGGGGGATGGATAGCGTGGAGCTTGCGCGACTCGGCGCCGACTACCTGATCTGCTCACCGGGCCTGACCGCGGTGGCGTTCTACCCCAACTCTGTTCGCTGGGCGCATGCGCATGATGGCTGGGACATCTACAACACCCACTGCTTCCGGCCGTCGATTGGTGGCACCTACTTCACATTCAACCAACTCTGGCGGCCTGTAATGTACGGGAACAACCCGGACGTGGCACACCAGGCGGCCCGGCATATACAGAACCAGCGCGAGTGGGCCGGCGGCGAGTCGCTGGCTCGCGCCGCCGTGTTGCACCATCAGAACGCCCTGCAGATGCTGTTGGAGGACCCGCGCCCGGAGACCAACCGGGAGCAGGCCGTCATAAAGGCCGTGCAGAGCCACCAGCCCTGCGAGTACATCTTCACCCGCGCTACCGAGACGCACGGTCGCTACCGGTTACTGATCGCGGGCCCCTACTCCGTGCGCGGGCTGAGCGAGGAAGTCATGGCCGATCTGCGCGGGTTCATCGAGGGCGGAGGCACGATGCTCTCGCTCAACGCCGACTGGAGCGCGTCGCGAGCAGATCTGACCGATGAACGTGATGCCACCGCGGAGATTGTCGGCGTGCGCTACGGAGATGCGCTGCCTGAGGCACCGTGCAGCTTCGCCGCGGAGGACCTGCGCGTCACTCTGCCTGCCGCCACCGCCCGCCGCGCTGTCGAGGTGCTCGAGGGCACTGAGGTGCTGATCGCCTTCGAGGATGGCACGCCCGCGGTCACCCGGCGGGCGCTCGGGCAGGGGAGCGTGGTCGGCGTCCACTTCGGCCTGATGACCGAGCTGGAGAAGGGCGAGACGCCCGAGCTTGCACAGTGGCTTTCCATGCAGGTGGCGCAGCTATCGCAGCCGGAGGTCTACTGCGAGGGGACGGGCTTCCGCGTGATGGGTGCGCAGCGTAAAGGCGACTGGATCGGCGTGGCGCTCTTCCCGGAGGAGGTCCCGAGCGTGGCGAAGATGCACGTGAACCTGCCCGCACTCGGAATCAACCGCGAGGAGTACCGGATGCTGCACCTCGGCAAGGAGATGGAGATACAGCTTCCCGGTGATCGCTGGGGCGATGACGGCTTCTGGACACCGCAGATCCTCGCGGACGGCTTCGACGTCACCATCTGCTCCGACCACGACCGCAACATGCCGATGCCGGACGAGCTTGACCTGTCGGAGTTCGATGAGGACGCCGCAACGTACATCAAGTCGCTCACAGACCGCAACTGGGATAGCGTGACTGAGGGCCAGGAGAAGCGCACTTACTCGCATGAGATCGTGGTCCTGGCGCCCGCCACTGAGATGGTGATGCCGCAGGAGTAGTTATTCGGGCGGGCCGAATTCCTCCCGCAGCATCCGATCCATGGTCCGCAGCGCGGTGGCGCCATCGCCGCGAACGGTCGAACCGTGCATGGTGGCGCAGACGCGCGGCTCAAGGTGTGCGAGCCGCTCGATGTGCCCGGTGGTGTGCGGCGTGTAGGGCATGTAGTCATCGAAGGGCGTGCCGCGGTAGGAAGTGAGTTGGCCGCGCATCAGTTCGACCACGTCGTCTTCGGTGATTGCCGGCACGTCGCCATCATGCCCGAGCACATCCGAGCAAAGCAGCAGCCCCTGCGTCTCCTCGAAGAGATGCCCGGCGTCCCACCCATGCGGGACCTGAGGTGTATGAAAGAAGCGCCAGCGGAACCTCCCGGTCTCGAAGGTTTCGCCATCGGCCAGGCCCCGGGCTTTCCGGCTGGAGAAGTCGTTGACATTCACTTCGGCGCCAACGATGCTGCACATCGGCTCGGCCTGTGGGGCAAGCTCCAGCCACTCATTCAGCGCACCACTCTCATCCGCCTCGAAGTGGCTGAAGCCGATCCAGCGCACGGTGCTCGGGTCGATGATCTGCGCGACCGCATCGCGCATGCCATCGAACATCCTCCGCATCCCCGCGTGGTAGATCAGCGGTTCATCATCCACGATCAGAAACTGGCAGAACTGCAGGTTGAAGCTCTTCGCGTAGGTGCTGATCCGGTATACATCGGGTGCAATCTCATCCACTCGCGCCATGATTCACAACCCCTCCACTCGCCCACTGAAGCGTCCTTTACTATGCGACAACTTCCTCCCCCACAGGGCCTTCCTCCTCCACGAAACGCTGCCGGTAAACCTTGCGTGCCTCACGGCAGGTGCGCGCGGTGAATTGCGCATTAACGCCGCCCGCCACCAGCACGCCGATGCCAGGGATTATCTGCGCAAGCTTCCGCTTCACCAGGTACCATGCCATGTCTCTGGCCGCATTGCGCAGCCACCGACCGGCCTTCTCGTCGCGGATGTCCTCCCACGAGACCCCATCCTGCAACTCACGTGCGACCTCCTGAAGCCGGTCCAGCAAGTGCGGCTGCCCGCGCCGCTCACTCCTCTGCGCGAAAAGTAGAGCGACAGCATACGCATGCTCGTCAGGATCAGCCAGGTCGAAGCCGTAGACGCCGGCAATCTCCCCAATCGCCAGCAGATTGTTCACCAGCAGCGTCGGCACGTCCGCGGCGAGTCCCACCGGTCCGGTGACGCTGGTGGCGACCCCGGTTGCGCCGGCGATGCTGATCCAGCGGCGGCAGACGCGGCGCACGATACGATCGGGCACACGCACGTCGAGGTCCCGGATGGCGCTGATCCCGGAAATCTCGATGCCATCCTGTCGGTATCGCTTGAGCGCGGCGCCTCTACTTAGCTGCGTCAGGCTCAGGTCCGCCACCAGGTTCAGTATCGCGCGCAGCACGGCATCACCGACGATCCCGACCGCCTCACTCTGCCGATCATCCCTCATGACCCCGACCTCCTCACGGTCGCGTCGCCGCGCCTCTCATTTGCGCAGCAGGTCCTCAAATAGCGCCACCAGCCGGTCCCGCATTACCTCGGGCGTGAAGTGTGCCGCGGCACGTTCAACGCCGCGTTCGGCCAACTGCCCTCGCAGCGCGTCATCATCGCGCAGACACACCAGAGTGTTCGCGAGTGCCTCGCTATCTTCCTCGCGAAAAATCAGACCCGCGTCGCCGATGACCTCCGGAATCGCGCCGCTGGAGGAGCCGATCACCGGCGTGCCGGACATCATCGCCTCCACCAACACGCGCCCGAACTGCTCCTGCCAGGCGGGGATGCTGCGCGATGGCAGCACCAGCGCATCGAAAGCGCGCATGTACGCGGGCATTTGCGATTGCTCGACGCGGCCCAGCCAGTTGAGGCGCTCCGGGCACAGATCATCGCCCAGCGCCCTCAGGTCGGCCTCGGCAGGCCCTGCGCCTATCAGGCAGAGGCGGAAAGCATCGGGGAGAGAGGCGACCGCTCGCAGCAGCACGTCCACGCCCTTCTCATGCACGAGGCGGCCGACGTAGCCGATGAGGAAGCGGCCATCCGGGGCGAGGCGATCGTGCAGCTCTGCCTCATCGCCGGGATGGAATCGCTCAGGCTCGACGCCCGGCGGGATGACTCGAACGCGCTCGGGGGCCATGCCCCGCGCCACCAGCACAGTCTTCGCGCCCTCCGTGCAGGCGACCGCCGCATGGAGATGGGGGATGGTGGTGCGCTCGGCCCAGCCGCGCAGGACCTTCGGGAAGCCGCTCCAGTCGCGCAGCACGTTCTCGAAGGAGAAGAGCACGCGGCGGGCCTGCGGTGTGACACGCCGAGCGATTGCCATCACCTGCGCCACGCCAATCTCGGATGGCTCCCCGACGGCGAAGATGACGTCCGGGCGGAACTGCCGCAGTGCACCTGCGACGCCGGAGAGGTAGCGGCTGTAGACGTAGGGACGCGGCGGATAGACGGGGGCGGTGAAGACGCGGTGGTCGGCCTTCTCCGGATCGGGGCGCGATACGCCATATTCCCCGCAATCAACGTAGCTCGCCGAGAGCGACGCAAGCTCCACATCCGGGTGCGCCGCGAGTGCCGTCCACGGCGATCCCACGGCGGCGATCGAGGTCACGAGCACACGCATGGAACACTCTCCTGACGCGGGGCTGCCGGCGCTATGCGCGATAGTGCCCCTCAAGCGCCACCGGCAGTTCGCGGTAGGCGGCGTAAAGCTCCTCGTAAGCCGACGCGTCAGAGGAGGGTTCGACCGTCCGCTCACCAAGCTCCACGCTTGATTGGCCCTCGCTCACGCTGCTGAAGACGCCCGCGCCGATGAAGGCGAAGATAGCGGCTCCCGCCACCGTTGCCTCTTCGTTCGTGATCGTCGTGACCGGCAGGCCGGTGATATCCGCGCGAAGCTGATTCCACAGCGCGTTCTTTGCGCCACCACCCACGAGGCGGATGCCCTTCGGCTGGAAGCCGGTGGAGGACTGCAGCACCTCCGCGGCGTGGCGAAGCTGCAGGCAAAGGCCCTCAAGCCCCGCGCGATAGATCTGTCCGCGCGTGGTGCCGAGGCCCAGCCCCAGCAGCGTGCCCTTCGTGTGATGGCGCGCGTTCGGCCCGGTATCGGGCACGAAGCTGGGCAGCATGGTCACTCCGCCCGCGCCCGGCTCAACCTCCTCGGCCTCCGCGATCATCCGCCGGTATGCCTCCGCGCGCTCCGAGACATCGCCGAAGAAGTGCTCGCGGATCCACTCCAGCGGCCCTGAGCCCATCATCAGAAGCTGCGGGTTCCAGCGCCCCGGCTCGGCGTCGGCCTCGATGATCAGTCCCGCCTCGTAGCCCTCCCGCGTGGCCTCATAGGCCTGCTGGCGCAGCATCAGTATCTCCCACGTGCCCGAGGAGAGGATCGCCTCATGCGGCCCGGCGCCTGAGCCAACGGCCGCGAACTGCGTATCATGGCCCGCCGCGACCACCGGAACGCCCTCCGGCAGCCCGGTCTTCTGCGCCGCGCTGTCGCTGAGGCTGCCGATCACCTCGCCCGGCTCCACCCACTGTGGGAAGAAGCTCGGACTGAGATCGGCGAGGGAGAGCATCTGCGGCGACCAGTCGCGCGAGGCCATCTCCATCGCCATCATGGTGCCTGCCGCGGTGGGGTCAATGGATTGTTCGCCGCAGAGCTTCATGCTCAGCAGGCCCGGCATCATCAGCCATGTATCGGCACTTTCGAGCGCCTGCGGCTCATTCTCGCGCAGCCAGATGAGCTTGAGCAGCGTGTCGAAGGGGATGACCTGATAGCCGGTGACGCGGAAAAGCTCCCACGGGTCAATGCGCTGCTCGATCGTTCGCGCTATCTCCTCGGTGCGGGCGCATTGCCACGAGATGACCGGGTAAGTCAGTGCGTTGTCGGCGGTGACGGGTGCGCCATCGGCCCCGAAGGTGGTGACCGTGACGGCGCGGACGCGTCTGCGATCACTTTCGCTCAGCGCCCGCTTGCAGGCATCCGCGAGCGTGCTGAAGACCTCATCGAGCGGCCAGATGCGCCAGTTGGCGGGCGCGTCCGGCTGCGGTGCGGGCTGGTGCGGGATGCTTGCGGATGCGACGACCTGCCCGGCGGTGTCTACTGCGACCGCGCGGGCGTTGGTTGCGCCACAATCGAGCACGACCACGAGTTCATCGGACATGGGCTGAGGCCCCCTGTCGCTGGAGATGCTGCGGCTGTCGGTCACATGCCTGCTTCGCGCAGAAGGCGGGGGAGACCTTCCGGGGAGGGCGGGTCAGTCGCCGTAAGTCGTTCGCCGTTCGTCGTTGTGGCCCTCGCGCCCTCGCGAGGGGCGGCGCGAAGCGACGCGGTCGTGGTCTGTGTCGATTATTTGGCACGGGTGCCCCCACCCGTGCGTCGTGTCGTTAAGGTGGCTGCCTTATCACCCACGGGCGCGGGCGCCCGTGGCACATGACATCCGAACAGAGGGGCAAGTGCGCCCTGAAGGTCCCGCGCTGCAGATGGCGAAACTCCGCCCTGCAATCGATGCAGCTTCATTGGCGGGAGGACTACAGATGAACCTCTACATTCACACCGACATCGAGGGCGTCGCGGGGATGGTGCACTTCGAGCGACGCGACGACGAAAGCAAGCGGAACTGGGATATCGCCAAGCGCATGCACCGCCTGCTCACAGACGAAGTGAACGCCTCCATCGAGGGCGCACTCGATGCGGGCGTTGACGGCAGTATCCTCGTGAATGACGCCCATGGCTCGGGCTACTCGATCATCTTCGAAGACCTCAACCCCGCCGCGCGCATCATCCACGGACCCCTGACGCGCCAGCCGTTCTGGATGCCCAAGCTCGAGAGCGGCTTCGACGCCCTTTTCTGCGTCGCTCAGCACGCGATGGCGGGCACCAACGGTGTGCTCGTGCATAGTTGCTGGTGCGTCAATGACAGCATCTGGTTCGGCGAGGGCGGCATGGCGATGGCGCTGGCTGGCTACTACGACATCCCCGCGGTGCTGATCACCGGCGACAATACCGTCTGCGCGCAGTGCCAGGACCTTGTGCCGAACATGGAGGCCGCAGTCGTCAAGGAGGCCCTCTCGCCCTTCAATGCGGTCTCGATGACGCCTCCGGAGGCGCAGAAGACGATCCGAGAGGCCGCGCGGCGGGCGATCGAGCGTATCGACGAGATCGAGCCATACAAGATTGAGGGGCCGTATCGCATCGGCCTGGTGAATGGCCCGGGGGAGATTCCGACAAATCCGCTTGAGGGCGATGACTTCCGCGACGTGGTCTACGAGATCCTCGTGCGCGGCTATGACTACGATCTTCAGCAGCAGGATTCGTGGCCGATATACCCCGGCAGGGACGGGCAATTTCTGACGAAGGGGCAGCGGAAGGCGCAGGAACAGGAGCAGAAAGGCTGAAATCATCGGTGGAGGCGAGGAGATTCGTCTCCTCAAGGTGAAGTTGAAGAGTGATGGCCGCGCTTTGACAGTGCGCGGGGCTTGTGCTATATTCCCCGCGGGCGGAGTAGCTCGAATCGCTCACAAGCGGCCACAGGTAGGCCTACCGTCGAGAGGGGTGTTCGTCGTGCGCGCGCTCGCGGTCATCGCAGCAGTAGTCTTCGCCACTACCCTGGCCGTAGCAGGCACGCTCAGCATTGAGGGTGCAGGCGGCCTGTCCATCAGCATAACCTGTGATCTTCCGCAGGTCGAGAGCATCAGCCCTGAGGTCGCGGGGGAGATCAGCATCGCCCCGCTGTGCGACGAAGTTCGTGCCGCCCCGATGGTGCTCTTCGTAGATGGCACCGCCCGCGGTCTCACCAGCGACTCCCGTGGCGAGTTCAAGCTGAACGCTGATGAACTCGGCGAGGGTGAGCACACGATGCGCCTCGATTCGGTTGATGGCGAACAGCTTATCGCCTCCACCGGCTCAGTGCCTTTCACGGTGCTTGGCGCCACACGCGCTGCGGAGCGCCAGGCAATGGCTCCGCCATCCCTCGGAGGAGAGCGGCCCGCGTTCATCAAGCTCTACAAGCCGCGTCTCTACCGGGAGATCGTCTACTTCAACAATCGCGAGGGCGACCTCGAGAAGCACGCTTTCGTCCGCAACGGTCGCGTCTACATCACCCTCACCGACCTCATGCGCCACATCGGCGGCAGCATCATCTGGGGCCCTGATGACAACGACATGATGGTATACCGCAACGATGTCGAGGTGAAGGTGTTCCCAAGCAGCGTGACCGTGATCCGAAACGGCGTTCCGGTCTCCCTCGGTGTCTCAACTGTGCGGAAACAGAACAGGACCTACGTTCCGGTGCGACCATTCGCGGCGCTGTTTGACATTGTCACTGAATGGGACTTCCAGGACGATCGCGCCTACGTCACATATAACGAGTAGCGGACGCCGTTGGCGCCGAGGTGGGCGATGGCTGAGGCCGCGACAGTGGAGGAACTGGTCGCCGCTGCACGCGACGCTCGCGTTCGGGCGAGGGCCACTTACTCGAACTTCCCCGTCGGCGCAGCCGTCAGATGCGCCGACGGTCGCATTTTTCAGGGATGTAACATCGAGAACGCGTCATTGGGCCTGACGATGTGCGCCGAGCGCGTGGCTCTCTTCTCCGCGGTAGCCGCGGGATGCCATCATATCACCGCAATCGCCATTGCCGGACCCGGCTCTGATCCACTGAGCCCCTGCGGGGCTTGCCGGCAGGTGATGCTTGAGCTTGCCCCTGATGCAGATGTCATACTCGCGGGGGACGAGGAGCATCGGGTCTACACTGTCGCCGATCTCCTGCCCGACGCCTTCGGAGTGGCTGATCTGGGGGATAGTGCCGAATAATCTGCCCTTGGGAGGAATACAGGTGCTGCCCCTGCCGCCGAAGCCTTCATCACTGTACCGGCGTTGGCTGCCTGTCCTAGGCGTTTTCGTGCTTGCCCTGCTGCTCGCAGCCCCATCTGCGGGCTCAGGACCGGTTGCGTCACTTTCGCGCTTGTCCGTGCCTTCGCCTGAACCACCGCAGGAACAGGCGAATGAGCCATCGGTCCCACACCTCACTGATTCCGTCCAACTGCTGCCCGTGCGCGTGGAGTGGCCGGGCTACGGTGCCTACACCGTCCCCGGCCTTTACAGCACCCGGCGCGTCACCCACGATGTCGATCTCGGTCGCACGGTGGCGATGGAACTGGCCATCGCGGAGCCCATGCTCGCTCAGAACAGCGTCGGCAGCAGCACAACCGCGCCACGTATCGCGCTGACCTTCGACGATGGCCCCAGCGCCACCTACACACCGCAGTTGCTGGACATATTCGCGCAGAACAGCGCCCGCTGCACGTTCTTCGTGCTCGGTGGCCTCGTAAGCAAGCACAAGCAGCTCATCCAGCGGATGGAGGAGGAGGGGCATGAGGTCGCGATCCACTCGTGGTGGCATGCGAACTACACCGGCCTCTCCGACGGGGCGATCGCAAGCGATCTCGCGCGATGCCAGCGGACGCTCGATCCGCTTGTGAACCGTCCAGTGCGCTGGATGCGTCCGCCTTACGGCGCGGTGAATTCGCGGGTGCGCAACGCCATCACGTCGGCCGGCTATCGGGTGGCGATGTGGACCATCGACCCGCGCGACTGGCAGAATCCGGGGGCGAGTGCGGTCGTGAGCCGCATTCTGAAGCAGGCAAAGAACGGCTCGATCGTGGTCATGCACGACGGTGGCGGCAACCGTGCCGGCACCGTGGCTGCCATGCGCATACTCCTGCCACGGCTGCGCGAGCGGGGCTTCCAGATCGTCACGATGTCCGAGCTTCACGGCCTCTCGGAGCCGCCGCCTGCCGAGAATGGCATGATCCTGACGATCGCTGATGAGCGCTACAGGATCGAGGCGGATTTTCAGGATGTGCGGGTGATGGTAGATGGCAACCCCGTGGAGCTGGCCGAACCTCCGGTGATGGTACGCGATCAGTTCCTCGTGCCGGCGCGCCCCGTGTTGCGCGCACTGGGAACGGATGCGGATTGGAACCCTCAGGAGCTTTCCGTCTCGTTTGATGGCGTTCGGGGGCGCTTCACCGTCAAGCTCAACAGCCTCGACGTCAGCCTCGATGACCAGGAGTTGTTCGTGCAGGTACCCTCGATCTACTATCACGGGACGGCGATGCTCCCGGTGTGGCTGATGGCGAACGCCTGTGGCGCCACGGTACAGTTTGACCCGGCGACGCGCACCATCGAGTACACCGGTCGGGTCCAGACGGACGTGAGATCCCGTCAGGCCGAGGGGCTGATGACACTGCGGACGCTCGACGGCGTCCTCGTCTGTGACTGGATGCAGGGTCTGTGTGCCCGGCCGCGAAGCAGAGGCTCCAGTGGTCCCCGAACGATCTGACGACCTGCCGGTCCGGCGGAAGGTCGTTGCAGGCCTCTCCGGTGGCGTTGACAGCGCCGTCGCGGCTCTCCTGGCCGTCCGCTCCGGCTATGAGACGGTTGGCGTTACACTTCTGACCCTCGGCACTCGACCCGAGGGCGCGCGAGCCGTCTGCCAACACCTTGGCATCGAGCACCGGGGCATTGACGCGGTAGCGCAGTTCGAGGCCTGTGTGGTGCGCAACTTCCTCGACGCCTCTGTGGGAGGATCAACCCCCAACCCCTGCATCGAGTGCAATCCTCACGTGAAGTTCGCCGTGCTCGGCAGGGAGGCAGAGGCTCTCGGGGGCGCGGCCATCACCACGGGGCACTACGCGAGAATCCGCCGCCATGGCGACTCATGGCACCTGCTGCGGGCGGTTGATCGCGCGAAGGACCAGTCGTACATGCTCTACCGCCTCGATCAGGAGATATTGGCGCGGCTGCTGCTGCCGCTGGGCGAGTACACGAAGGATCAGGTGCGGGAGATTGCGGCGGAGGCCGGGTTGCCGGCCGCCTCGCGGGAGGAGAGCCAGGACATCTGTTTTGCGCCAGAGGGCGTGGAGGCGTTCATCGCTGCCCGGCGACCTGAAGCGGCGCTGCCGGGGCCGATCCTCGACCTTGACGGGCGCGAAGTGGGGCACCATCGGGGCCTGGCTTTCTACACGGTGGGGCAGAGGCGCGGCCTCGGCATCGGCGGACCGGGTGGGCGCTGGTACGTCCTTCGCATACTGCCCGCGCATAATGCGCTTGTTGTGGGCACCGAGGCGGATCTGCGCGTTGGTCGCTGCGAGGTCGAGCGCGTCAGGCTTGTCGGCGCACCGCCGGGAGATCGTTTTGCGGCCAGCGTGATGACACGCTACCGCGGGGTGGAGACGCCCGCCGAGGTCCAACTGCAGGGGGACAGGGCGATCATCCGCTTCCGCGGCCTCCATCCGGCTGCCGCACCCGGGCAGTCGGCCGTGTTCTACGGCCCTGACACCGATGCTGAGCGGCTCATCGGGGGCGGGATCATCGTGCCGCCCGAGGACTAAGATGCGTGGCAGAGCGGAATCTGCTATCATGATGCAGACAGCAACGGAGCATTGCGAGCCGTCCGCGCTCAAGCGGGCGGCTCATGCAGCCGATAGGTGAGATGACTTGATCGATCTTCACAATCACATCGTTCGCTACGCGGTCCCGCTTCCCGTTCACCGCACGCAGCCTGACATGGAGGTTGCGGTGCAGATGGCGCGGATCGCCGAAGAGGACGGCATCACGACGATCGTTTCTACGCCGCACTTCCGGCCGAACGATGAGAACACCGACCTCGTCGCAATCCACGAGCGCATTTACGCGGGCGTGGAGATGCTCAATCACGAGCTGAAGGAGCGGGGGATAGCGGTCGAGGTGCTCAACGGCGCGGAGATTGCGATGAGCGAGAAGCTGCCGGAACTGGCGGACCGAGATCTGCTCCCGACGCTTGGAGACGGTAAGCACATCCTGGTGGAGTTGCCGATCGCGACGTGGGCCGCCTATGCCGAGCAGGTGCTCTTTGAGCTGCAGGTGAGAGGCTACACGCCGGTGATAGCGCACTTCGAGCGCCTCGCCAGCGCGCCGGTGCGGGAGATCAAACCCGAGGACCTGGTGGCGCGCGGAATGAAGATCCAGGTCAACTGCGAGAGCCTTCAGGGGAAGCGGGGGCGAGATGTGGCGAAGCTTGCCACCCGTTTGCTCAAGCAGGGTCTGGTACACGCTCTCGGAAGCGATGCGCACGATCCCGTGGACGCGCCACCGCTTCTCACTCCGTGCAGGCGTGCTGTGGAACGCGCGGGCGGCAGGGGCACCTTCGAGCGGCTCACGGGCGCCAGCGCAGCGGAGATCGTGGGTCGCGGATGAGAGAGACGCCGGACGGAGGTCATCTTGACTTGGAATGCATCCTCCTCCTACAATGGCGGGCGGAGGCGGCGCCATGAGGTCGGGCGGAGGCCGGTTGGTCAAAGGCGCAAGCTACTGGCTGCTTGCATGGTCGGTGCCCATCTCGATCGGCATCGGCTACGGTCTCGGCTGGCTGCTTGACGAGCATTTCGGCACCGAGCCGTGGCTGCAGATCATCGGCTTTCTGCTGGGAGCGGCGGCCGGTCTGACGCAGATCTTTCAGAGCGCGAGCAGCGATGACGAGTAACGGATCGGCCATTGCGGGTCGTGGCGTGCTAAGAGCCGCCACCGTCATCACGATCGTGATCGCCGTCGCACTGCTGCTGTGGCGACCGCTGGTAGCGCTGGGCTTTGTGGGCGGCGTGGTCACGGGTGCGGGCATGCTCAGCGCACTTGTTTTTGTACTCAACCGGCTTGTGGTAACTCCGGGAGAGCGGCGGGGAGCGCGGTGGCCCTACCTGTTGCTGCATGTGGCCAAGCTTGGCATGGCAATTGCATTCGCTTTCTTTGTAATCATTGTCTGGCGCGGCAACGTGATTGCGTTCGCTGCCGGTTACACCGCTGCACTGGTTGCGCTGCTGATCTACCAGGGGATTCCGGCAGGGGTCGGAGCCAATCCCGACGCACCTGATGGAGACTGACGGGTTTGCACGAGGAACATGGAAGCTGGCTCAAACCGATCTACGATCTGCTCCCCGCGAGCACCCACCACTTCATCGATCACTACGTGGTCCTGACGTGGTTCGTCATAGTGCTTCTAACCGCGCTCGCCTGGGCCGGCACACGGCACCGGGCGCGCGTGCCGCGGGGGCTGCAGACCTTCTGGGAGATATACGTCACCTGGGTGCGCGGCTTCTGCCGCGAACAGATTGGCGAGGGCGCGGAGAAGTACGCGCCGCTTCTGGGGACGCTGTTCATCTACATCCTGGTGATGAACCTGCTCGGGCTGGTCCCCGGCTTCCTGACGCCGACGATGTCGATCAATGTCACCGCCGCCCTGGCGCTGTCGGTGTTCTTCGGGGTGCAGTACTTCGGCATCGTCACGCTCGGCCCGGTCGGCTACATCATGCACTTTGTGGGCGAGCCGCTGTGGCTGGCGCCGATCAACATTCCGGTGCATATCATCGGAGAGCTTGCCAAGCCGCTATCGCTCGCCGTGCGATTGTTTGGCAACATGTTCGGTGAGGAGACCGCAATCTTCCGCATGGCGGCACTTGGCGCCGCCCTGATACCGTTTGTTCATGTGCCGATTCCCGTGCATTTCATCAATGTGATGCTGCACCTGATCATCGGCCCGATCCAGGCGTTCATCTTCTTCATTCTCAGTGCCGCCTACATACAGATGGTTACCGACGGCCATGGGCATGAGGAGCATAAAGAACACGAAGCACACCCTGCCGAGGCGACGATGGCGCGCGTTGACGCTGCCTGACGCTACGCACGGCAGGGTTCAAACAGACCGTCAGGAGGTCTCAACAGCATGGACTATCCCAGCATACTTGCGCTTGTTGTCGGATTCGGGCTGCCGCTCGCAGTCGCCTTTGCGGCACTGGCGCAGGGAAACGCTGCGTCCACGGCAATGGAGGGCATTGCCCGCCAACCCGAGGCAGCCGGTGACATCCGCGGCGCGCTCATCCTCTCGCTCGCGCTGATCGAGTCGCTGGTCATCTACGTACTTCTGTCGTTCCTGCTGCTCTTCGGCAGGCTGCCGGGCGTGATGGAGTATATCCAGTCGGCGGGGCAGTAGCTGCCGACGAGAGTTGGGTTGACGGACGATGGAAGAGCTGTTTCATGCATTAGGCATCGAGCCGGGCATCATCCTGGTCAACATGGCCGGGTTCGTGCTGCTGCTCGCACTGCTCAAGCGTTTCGCCTTCGGCCCCGTCGGCGAGATCCTCGCGGTGCGCGAGCGTGAGATCGAGGCGAACCTCGGTGACGCCGAGCGTGCCCGCGACATGGCGCTTGCCGACCAGCGGCGAATCGACGCTGAGCTGGCGAAGCTCGACGACCGTGCGCGCGAGATCGTTTCCGTGGCGGAGAATGAGGCCGCCGGGCGCAGGCGAGAGTTGATCGCGCGTGCCGAGGAGCAGAGCCGGCAGATCGTTGATGAGGGCGAGCGCGCGGTCGAACACGCCACCACGGAGGCGCGCGAGCAGTTGCGGCGCGAGACGGCGGCGATCGCCGTCGAGGTGTCCGAGCGGGTCCTGCGGGAGGCGCTCGATGCGGAGCGGCAGCAGGCGCTGGTGGATGCGTTCATCGCGGATGTCGAGCGCAATGCGGCGGTCAGCGACAGCGGAGGCGAGCGCGCGTGATAGGGCGCTCCGTCGCGCGACGCTACCTGGCTGCGGCCCTTGAGGCCGCCGAGAATGCGGGCGTGCGCGATGACCTTGGCAGGCAGCTTGAGGCGCTGCAGGCGATGATCGAGGCTGCGCCGGACGTGCGCCGCCTGCTGGAGCATCCCGTGATGACCGGTGAGCGCAAGCTGGCGGCGGTCGCCGAGCTGCTTGGTGAGGACCCCGTCAAGCCGCTGCGGGACCTGATCGGGCTGCTGATCGAGAACGACCGCCTCGACGTGCTCGAGGTGGCCGATGAGGTCTATCAGCAGCTTGTGGACGAGGCGGAGGGTGTGCTGCGCGCCTTCGTCACCACGCCGGTGCCGATGCCCCAGGAGCAGGCGCAGCGGCTGGCTGAGGCGCTGTCGCGGTGGATGGAGACCGACGTGGTGATTGACGCGAGCGTTGACCCGGAGACGATCGGCGGCATCGTGGTGAGAGTGGGGGACCGGGTGCTGGACGCCAGCCTGCGCGGCAGGCTAGAGCGGATCCTCGCCCGCATGACCGGCGACTAAGCCGGCACGGCCGCACGATCTTCCGTTGATAGGAGTGACCGAGGTGTCTGTACGCCCCGAAGAGGTCAGTGCAGTCCTGCGCGACCGACTGGCCGGATACAGGGACGAACTTGAGCTTACCAGCACCGGCATCGTGCTGCAGGTGGGTGACGGAATCGCGCAGGTCTACGGACTATCCGAGGCGATGTCGCAGGAGTTGATTGACTTCGGCGGCGGCATCTTCGGCATCGCGCTGAACCTCGAAGAAGATACCGTCGGCGTTGTGCTGCTGGGCCCGGATGAGCAGATCAGCGAGGGCGACGAGGCGCATACCACCGGCACGATTGCTGAGACGCGTGTGGGTAATGCGCTCTTCGGCCGCGTGATTACTCCACTTGGCGAGCCGCTGGATGAGCAGACGCGGGGACCGATTGAGACGGAGGAGACGGCACCGCTGGAGGTCATCGCACCGGGCGTCGTCAAGCGCCAGCCGGTGCACGAACCGCTGCGGACGGGCATCAAGGCGATAGACGCCGCAATCCCCATCGGGCGCGGGCAGCGCGAGCTGATCATCGGCGACCGGCAGACGGGTAAGTCTCAGATCGCCATTGACGCCATCGTCAACCAGCGCGACACGGGCGTCAAGTGCGTCTACGTGGCGGTGGGGCAGAAGCTCTCGACGATCCGCCGGCTGGTGGCGACGCTTGAGGAGCAGGGCGCATTGGAGTACACCTGCGTGGTGGTGGCAACCGCCTCTGATCCGGCGCCGCTGCAGTACATCGCACCCTACGCGGGTTGCGCCATCGGAGAGTATGTCCGCGACCAGGGCGGCCATGCGCTGGTCGTCTACGATGATCTGTCGAAGCACGCGCAGGCGTATCGGCAGATGTCGCTGCTGCTTCGCCGGCCTCCGGGCCGCGAGGCGTACCCCGGCGACGTATTCAACCTCCACTCGCGGCTGCTTGAGCGCGCGGCGAAGATGTCGGACGAGTTGGGCGCGGGGTCGCTCACCGCGCTGCCGATCGTCGAGACACAGGAGGGCGACTTCTCCGCGTACATCCCCACCAACGTGGTCTCGATCACCGACGGGCAGATCTACCTGGAGCCACGGCTCTTCAACGAGGGCCAGCGTCCCGCCATCAACATCGGGATGAGCGTCTCGCGCGTCGGTTCGGATGCACAGAGCAAGATGATGAAGCAGGTCGGCTCGCGGCTGAAGCTCGACCTCGCCTCCTACCGCGAGTATGAGTCCTTCGCGCAGTTTGGCGCCGACCTCGATGAGGACACGCGCAAGATTCTCACGCAGGGCCAGCGGATGGTGGAGGTGCTGAAGCAGCCGCCGCTGGAGCCCATGGAAGAGGTTGAACAGGTGATCATCCTCTATGCAGCCACCCGCGGGCACCTGCTCGATGTGCCGGTGGCGGATGTGACGGAGGTCGAACCTCTGCTGATCAACTATGTGCGGGAGAAGGCGCCGGAGTTCGTCCGGAGCCTGGAGGAGACGCAGGCACTCTCCGACGAGGACGAGGCGCGGCTTGCGGACCTGATCGAGACCTTCAAGCGCGAATGGCGCCTGCAGCACACCGAGTAGCGCCGTCGAGGAGACTGGAAGAGCGTGCCTGAGAATCTGCGCGTGCTGCGCCGCAAGCGAGAGATCGTCGGGGAGATCCGGCAGATCACCCGCGCTATGAAGCTGGTCTCCGCGGCCAAGCTCAAGCGCGCGCTGAACTGGCGTGACGCAGCGCACGAGTATGATACCGCGCTTGAGGAGACGCTGGCAGTGGTCGCGGCGCACGCGGGGGAGATAGAGCACCCTTTCCTCGTCGAGCGGCCGGTGGAGCGTGTGGGCCTGCTGCTGGTGGCCGGTGACAAGGGCCTCTGCGGCGCCTTCAACGCGTCCATCATCTCCGCGGCGAGGCGGTGGGTGCGCGGCATTGGAGCGCGCGTGAACACAGTTACCGTCGGCACCCGCTCTGCGGAGATGGCACGCCGGGCGCGGCTGCATGTGGTGCGCGAGTTCCCGGCGATCAATGAGCGCGAGCGTGGCACCGATGCGCAGGAGATCGCGCGCTACGTCATGGGCATGTTCGAGCGCGATGAGGTGCAGCAGGTCCATGCCTGCTACGCGCGCTTCCTTTCGCGCATAAACAATGAACCTGACGTGCGGCAGATACTCCCGGTGCCGCTGCCCGAGCCGGAGGCAGATGCCCAGCCGCATATCTTTGAGCCGAGCGCGCCGGAGCTTGCACAGAAACTGATTCCGCAATACGTCGTCGCGCGGGTCTTTGAAGTGCTGCTGTCAAGTGCTGCCTCGGAACACTCGGCGCGTCTGATGGCGATGACGGCAGCGACTGAGAACGCCGAGGAGATGATCGGCGATCTGACGCGCGGCATCAACCGCGCGCGGCAGGCAAACATCACCCGCGATCTGCTGGATATCGCGGCGGGCGCCGATGCGCTCGGGCAGCGTGCCTGAGATGCGCGGGGAAGACGAAAGATTGACGCCGCAGGAAAGTGATTAGCAATGGCATCAGGCAAGGTAGCGCAGGTCAGGGGACCGGTGGTTGATGTTGAGTTCCCCACCGATCAGCTTCCCGAACTGCTCTCCGCCATCCGGATAGTTGACGAGACGCGCGGTGTAGACCTCATTGTTGAGGTTGCCCAGCATCGCGGGGACAATACCGTCCGCTGCATCGCCATGGACAGCACCGACGGCCTCATGCGGGGAATGCCCGCGGAGGATACCGGCGGGCCGATCCAGGTGCCGGTCGGCAGGCCGACGCTTGGGCGCATCTTCGATGTCCTCGGCCGCCCTGTGGATGACGTGGGGCCGGTCGAGTCAGATCAGACGATGCCGATCCACCGCGAACCGCCCGGCTACGCTGAGCAGGTTGTAGCCACGCAGTTGTTCGAGACCGGGATCAAGGTGCTTGATCTGCTCTGCCCCTGCCCGGAGGGCGGCAAGATCGGTCTCTTCGGCGGCGCAGGCGTGGGCAAGACGGTTCTGATGAACGAGCTCTTGCACAACGTCGCGCGAATCCACGAGGGTGTGGCGGTCTTCGCAGGGGTGGGGGAGCGCACCCGCGAGGGCAATGACATGTGGCTCTCGCTGCAGGAGCTTGGCCTGCTGGAGACCACCGCGATGGTCTTCGGGCAGATGAACGAGCCTCCCGGCGCGCGCTTCCGCGTGGCGCTGACCGCACTCGCCATGGCGGAGCACTTCCGCGACAACGAGGGCACCGACGTGCTGCTCTTCATCGACA
>LSQX01197672.1_pt1 | contig 26054 bp, 25 predicted proteins | sample 654561 | NCBI WGS metagenome assembly LSQX01 (sample SAMN04489861, study PRJNA283612) | anaerobic digester metagenome | isolation source: 4 biogas reactors fed with cattle manure at either 37C or 55C with and... | place: Denmark: Kongens Lyngby | collected 2014 | reverse complement strand
GTGAAGGATTATGAGCTGGCGCAGGAGATCTACAAAGAAAAGTTTTGTAATGGAGAATAGACCGCTAATTTACGCTAATGAGGGCGCTAATGAACGCGAATAGAAAAGATCTACTATTTAAAGAAGAAGTTTTTAAGATTGTTGGGGCCTGCATGGCTGTACAGAATGAGCTTGGTTCCGGATTTCTGGAACCTGTATATCAGGAAGCGTTGGTGCTTGAGTTTCAAAACCGAGGCATATCCTTCCAGAGAGAACATAGGTTGGAAATATTTTATAAAGATAGTAAGCTTGAAAAAAGATATTATGCTGACTTTTTGTGTTATGATAAGATAGTAGTGGAATTGAAAGCCTGCTCTGGGCTAAATGATCAACATATGGCACAAGCTTTGAACTATCTTTCAGCCCTCAAACTGAATCTTGCTTTATTGGTCAATTTTGGCACACCACGCTTGCAGTGGAAACGTATAGTATTAGAAAAAGCTTTAAATAACAAAATATTTGCGTAGATTCGCGTAAAAATATTCGCGTTAATTCGCGGTTAGGAAATAAAATGAAAGTATTAGTAACCGGTGCCGACGGTTTTATCGGCTCTCACCTTACCGAGGCTTTACTTAAAGAAGGATATAAAGTTAGGGCGTTAGCTCAATATAATTCTTTTAATTATTGGGGTTGGTTGGAAGATGTTCCTGAAAATGAGAATTTAGAGGTAGTGACTGGAGACGTTCGTGATTCCAATTATTGTCGTGAAATTTGTAAAGATATAGATATGGTTTTTCATTTGGCGGCCTTGATTGCTATCCCGTATTCCTATGTAGCACCGGATAGTTATGTGGATACCAATGTGCGTGGCACCTTAAACATTTGCCAGGCTGCAAAAGATGCTGGTGTGAAGCGAGTGCTCGCCACATCTACAAGCGAAGTTTATGGAACAGCTCAATATGTGCCAATTGATGAAAATCATCCTCTACAGCCCCAATCTCCATATAGCGCGAGCAAGATTGGGGCTGATGCCATTGCAATGAGCTTTTATAATGCATTTGAATTGCCTCTTACCATTGTACGTCCTTTTAATACTTATGGTCCACGGCAATCTGCGAGAGCTGTGATTCCCACTATCATTAGCCAAATTGCCGCAGGTGCCACAGAAATCAAGTTAGGTGATGTGAGTCCTACGCGCGACTTTAACTATGTAGAAGACAGCTGTAGGGGCTTTATCGAGCTTGCAAAATGTGAGAAGGCTATCGGTGAAACAGTAAATATTGGTTCTAACTATGAAATCTCGGTTAAAGACACACTGGATCTTATTAAGGATATCATGAAAAGCGATGTTGAATTCGTGACAGATGAAGCAAGACTTAGACCGGAAGGTTCGGAAGTATTTAGATTATGGTGCGATAATACTAAGATCAAAGGTCTTACAGGATTTGAACCGAAATATAGTATAAGAGAAGGTTTAGAAAAGACGGTCGAATGGTTTGTGAAACCTGAAAACTTAGCAAAATACAAACCAGGTATCTATAACCTTTGAGATTAACCGCTAATGATCACGAATAAAGACGCTAATAAACGCGAATAAAGGTTAAGTATTAGCGAACATTTGCGTTAGATATTCGCGTAAATTCGCGGTAGGAAAAATTATGAAATATAAACATGTAATAGATTTTATTCGTTCACTTTATCCCAATAAGGACTTTATCCCTCTTCATGAGCCATATTTTGGTGGAAATGAAAAGAAGTATTTGAATGAATGCATTGACAGCACTTTTGTTTCTTCGGTTGGTAAATTTGTAGATAGATTTGAAGAAATGATGCGGGAATACACGGGCGCAAAATATGCTATTGCTACTGTGAATGGTACTTCTGCACTTCATGTAGCTCTTAAGCTTGCCGGAGTTCAGCAAAATGATTTAGTGATTACTCAACCACTTACATTTGTAGCAACATGTAATGCTATTTCATATTGTGGGGCAGATCCTGTTTTTATTGATATTGACAGAGATACTTTGGGATTATCACCGGATGCATTGGAAACATGGCTTGAGGTAAATACTATTGTAGAAGACGATACCTGTTATTATCTACCGCGAATAGACGCGAATGAAAAGATGCGAATGAACGTGAATATTAATGATTTGAGAAGAATTTCTGCATGTGTTCCTATGCATAGTTTTGGGCATCCTTGTAGGATTGATAGGATTGTTGAGATATGTGAGAGACATCATATTCCAGTGGTTGAGGATTCGGCTGAGTCTTTGGGGTCTTATTATAAGAATCAGCATACCGGGACCTTTGGTAAATTGGGTGTTTTGAGTTTTAATGGGAATAAGACTATTACTACGGGTGGGGGAGGCATGATCTTGACCAATGATGATGAGCTGGGGCCTTTGGCTAAGCATATTACAACTACAGCGAAGAAGCCACATCCTTGGAAATTTGAGCATGATATGGTTGGATTTAATTATCGTATGCCAAATGTGAATGCTGCGTTGGGGTGTGCGCAGATGGAACAGTTTGAGAGTATTTTGGAAAATAAAAGGGAGACCTCGAGATGTTACCAAGACTTTTTTGATAACATAAAGGATGTAGCTTATGTCGCAGAGCCGAAGGACTCGAGATCAAACTATTGGTTGAACGTTGTGTTATTGAAGGATATTAGTGAAAGAGAGTTGTTTTTGAAAGTAACAAATGAAAATAGAGTGATGACAAGGCCTGCTTGGATTCTGATGAATGAGTTGGAAATGTTTAAAGAGTCTATTTGCGGCGAATTGAGTGTTTCTAATGACATTGCGAATAGGCTTGTGAATATACCGAGCTCTTGTCGCTAAGGGTTGTTGAGTTCTATCATGCAGCATAAAAAGTTAATTGTTGGTGGGGAAAGCGTATTCCCTCCGAGTATGATCTTTGACAAGCGTCTAGGGCACTTTTCGGACTATGGTTCTTCTTTGTCTGAGTATTCGCGCTATTATACTTTTGGAGCTTATTACTCGTTTAAAGCAATAATCCATAATATATCATTTTCAAAAGGCGATTATGTGCTCTTACCCTCTTATCTTTGTCCTACGATGGTATGGCCATTTAAAGAAGCGGGTGTCAAATACGACTTTTATAAAATAAAAGAAGGGCTATTACCAGACTTAGATGATATTTATATCAAGACGCAAGATGGGTTGAAACTAATTTTGTTTGTTGATTATTTTGGGTATTCTTATAAAGACTACCTCAAAGACATAGTGTCACATCTCAAGGCAAAAAAAATATCTGTAATGCAGGATGGGGTTCAGTCTTGGCTTAATAATGAAAACCATATCTATGGTGATTTTTATGTAAACAGTGTTCGTAAATATTCACCTTTTGAGGCAAGTGTATTATTATCTAAAGTGAAGCTCGAGTTTAAGTCAAAGATATTGCCGATATCGAGGTTTATGTTGCATAAACGTATCGGGCAAATATTGAGATATTATCATATCAAATATGATAGATTTAAGCCAGATGTTTTTTTGAAACACATAATCAAATCTAACTCTTTTTACCATAAAAGAGAGATAATTGATTTGCCTGCTTTAAACAGAGTTTTATTGGACAAAATAGACTATCATGCGATTGGTGAAGAAAGAGTTAAAGTGTTCAGTATTTTAAAGCAGGGCTTAGGCAGGGAAAGCGTTGTAAAGTTTGAGCTCGGAGATACTACCCCTTTGGCCTTGCCGCTTTACATTGAAGCCCGTGATCACAAAAAAACGCTGCTGCATAAAAATGATATTCATTGTCCTATACATTGGCTACTTCCAGATGAGATAGACAAAAAGGAACATGAATATTCTTGGGATTTGCAGAGTCACGAACTGTCTATACCATTAAATATGAATATAAGCAATTTAGAGCTTTATAAAGAAAAAGTAAAGGAAATATTATGAGCAGGATCTATCTCAGAGCCTTTGAGCCGGAAGACTATCACATAACACATAAGTGGAGACAAGATAAAGAGATAACAGAACTGTTGGGGGGAAATCACTTCTTTGTATCTAAAGAAAGAGAAAAACAGTGGGTTGCCAGTAAGGCAACTGATGATAAAAACAGCATTTATTTGGCAATATGTTTGTTATCAACTGACGAAATGATAGGCTATGTTAGTCTTGTTAACATTGATTTAAGAAACTCAAAAGCGGATATTGGGGGAATTTTAATTGGCGATAAGAAGCTGTGGAGGCGGGGATATTCCAAAGAAGCCTACATTGAGCTTTTAAGTTATATATTCAACGAATATCCCATAAATAAAGTAAGTAATTATTGTTTAGAAGAGCATGTAGTCACAAAAAAAACAATGGATTCTTTGGGCTTTCAACAAGACGGAGTGTTGAGAGACGACATATTTAAGAACGGTGAGTTTAAAAACTTGCTTGTTTTTTCTATCTTACGAGAGGAGTTCGCGGTGAAATAAAAAGATGATGAATTATAAGTCTCGTATTACTTAAAATTATTTATTGAACAGAAATTTTAACAAAAGGAGAAATGCGAAATATAGATGGTACATTACAATGTCAATAGCACAACAGAATCAATACAATGGGATAAGCTTTATCAATTATTAGACCCATCAAGTAAATCTCCATTTTTCTCCTCTGAGTATTATAGATCATATACCAAAGTGGAAAAAGGAGAGCCCTTTTGTTTTATAATGCATAAAGATGATGACAATTTTTTGTTTTATCCGTTCATAAAAAAGAACACTGGGGTAAAGGCTATGCAACCGATGCCTTGATGTTAATGCTTAAACATGTGTTTTATGATAAAGGTTTAGAGCGTGTGTGGGCGGGAGTGTTTGAGGAGAATATAGCTTCTTTACGTATGGCAGAAAAATGCGGATATAAAGTAGAAGGTCTAATGCGAAAAGGAGCTTTTGTGGATGGCGAATTTAAAAATATCGTAATTGTCGCTGTTTTAAGAGAAGACTTTGAAAAAGTTCTTGAGGAATATGATCTGTAATCAATGAGTAAAATTAGACTATTAACAAGCGAAGATCATGCTTTGTGGCACGAGTATCTATCTCAACTTCCGCTTGAGCAACAAGACATATATTTTACACCGGAATACTATAAGCTTTATGAAGAAAATGGTGATGGAAGTGCAAGATGTTTTGTGTTTCAGCAAGGAGAAGATTTTGCCCTCTATCCATTTCTGATTAATAGCATTAATGAGCTGGGCTATGAGTTAGATAAAGAGTATTATGATATTCAGGGGGCTTATGGGTTTAATGGAATTTTATCGAATAATAGCAGTGCTGAATTTAACGAAAGCCTTTTTACTGCTTTATCAGAGTTTATGAAAAGAGAAAACATCATTAGTGAGTTTATTCGCATTAATCCTACAATGAAGCCAAATATTACATACTCGCTTTATTTTGACGTGGTTAAACAAAATACAGTTTTCTACACTGATCTTCTATCAGACAACATAATGTATGACGAATATGAACACTCAACACGGAAAAACATAAAAAAAGCCATCCGATCAGGCGTAATCGTGAAAACAAGTGAAAAGGATAGTATTCGCAATTTGTTTGATGTTTTTTATGATATATACAATGAAACTATGGACAGAAATCAAGCTGAATCATTCTACTATTTTTCAAAAGATTATTTCTTAAGACTATTGGAATATCTGCCACACTCTTCAAAGTTATATGTTGCATATGTTGACGATTTCCCTGTATCTGCTGAGCTTGTTTTGCATGACAAGGTTCGAGCATATTCTTTTTTAGGTGGAACAAGGGCGGAATTTTTTGATGTGAGACCTAACGATTATTTGAAACATACTATTATTGAGGATATGAAAAAAGCTGGGCTTACATATTTTGTGCTTGGTGGTGGCTATACAGATGGCGATGGGATTTCACGATATAAAAAAGCTTTTGCTAAAAACAGCGGACAGCCATTTTATATAGGTAAGAAAGTGCATAATCAAAATGTTTATGATAGGATTGTGATGCAGTGGAAAGAGAAATATCCGAAAGCAGCCCAGAAATTTGGGAACATTTTGCAAAGATACCACAAACTGGACGCATGAAAACAGTATATCGGTATTACTCGTCTCCCATTGACAACGCTTGTAATGTGCTTGCGATGCCCAGCAAACTGCTGGATATTGCTGCGGTATAGCTAGCGTAGCTTGCGGGAGAATTGGTGGTGATTGAAAACAAAGATAAGGAGTTGGGAATGGAACAGACTCATTTCAGGAGTTTTGCATGAAACTTTCTCAGCATATCATTATTCTACATTTTTCGATATTTACATATCGAACGCACAGAAGCGTGTGTCAAAGAAGAATTGACAAGGATTGATTGAATTGAGCGTTCAAGCTGGTACAGTTGCCTACACCTTCGAAGGCAATCTTGTTAGTGGGGTGGGTGTTTTTTGGTCAGATGAAGAATTTGAAGATGCCCTGAATGGATCTTTAGTTGACATTGTTTTTGACAGTATTGGGACATCTGATGTAACCACTTTGTTAGAGAGCATTCTAGGAACAGACTTTGATTATAAGGGAATTCAAAGAGTGTTTGATACGGTTAGATCTCCTGAAAACTGGCGTGTCGGTGAAGCAATTGGGGAAGAGTATTTATGTTCTCATCGTTCATGTAGCTTCCCCTGGTCTGTCTCAAGAGATGAACGCAAATCTGGCTCCAGCCTTCCTGGCGCTGATTTAGTAGGTTTCGAACATGTAAATGATAGTAGCGTACGATTTGCTTTTGGTGAAGTTAAGACATCTTCAGAGCCAAAATACCCTCCAGGAGTGATGTATGGACGAACTGGGCTTAAACAACAACTCGAAGATTTAAGAGACAAAGTGGAAATAAGAGATACGTTAGTGAAATACCTTGCTTTTCGTGCGATAAACGCATCTTGGAAAAACACATTTGCAAGTGCTTTTGGACATTACAATTCGAGCAACACAGATGTTAGGCTGTATGGTATTTTAGTCAGAGATGTCCCACACGAGGGGAATGACCTAAGTGTAAGAGCTACTAAGTTAAGCAATAACTGCCCTGAAGATATGAGGATTCATCTTATTGCTATTTATTTGCCAATTGGTGAAATCACTAATTTGAGTAGCAAGATTATGGCTGTAAGACACAGAGGAAACAAATGAATGTTACAGAGAGTTCTCTGAACCGAATTGATTCTCATTGGGCTGTCTTATCAATCAAAAATGCTGACAGAGAACGTGGAAAACTTGTTTCTGATGCGAAACTTGTCTCGAAGGCAATTGGGAGTCTAGTAGATATTGATTTTACTGAACAAGCTGGTGATGATGACTTACTTAAGCGCTTAGCTCTCTCTTATGAGATTGCCGCAATAGAGGGCATAAATGATTATATTTACCAACTACAAGGGAGCAAAGAACTAATCGCGCAATGCGCTTCCGGAGCTTGGCGCTCATTTGAGTTACTTAGATTATTCGATATTCCCTCAAATGAGACAGATAGAATTCACTTCGTTTTGCATTTATCTGCTTTAGCCTATTGTGGTGATAGGTGGTCAGATCTGAGGCGCTGGTATGAAGAGAATCCATCTGTGATTGAGCTTTCTATCCCAAACAACTCAGATTGGGATCAACGAGTATTATTGTGTCTGTTTAATTGCTGGATAAGATTATATCGTAAGAAAAAGTGGATGGATTTATCTGAGATAAGCGATATTATTTGTCAACTCCGAAACGAGCAACATGAATTCGAAGAAAAAGCACTCAACACTGATTCAGACACAAGTAATAGAATCACTGCTTTCCGTTTGATTGCAATGTATCATTGGGCAAAAAGCACTGAGTTGCTTTCAACATACATGTTGCAAGGTCTGCCAGTAGATATTGTTGCTTTGCTGGACAAGCATTTTGAATCATCAATTAGTGCTGCGGCTGTTTGTGGAGATGCTCAGCTTGAGGTGTTGCTCAAATGGTTACACGCATCCTCAAAACAAATGGTATTAGGATCAATATGGTGGGTGGCACGCGCAGTAAACTCAAGAGTCACAAGATTTGTTCAAGGAATTACTCAACATCAGGGTATGTTTGAATTACTGCCTCCTCAAAGAACAGCTCTGAGGGAGGAAGGGCTTTTAGATCAAGCAGCTACTGCCATAGTAATTGATATGCCAACTTCAGGTGGTAAAACGCTGTTGGCCCAATTTCGTATTCTTCAAGCTTTGAACCAATTTGATACTGACCAAGGCTGGGTAGCGTATGTTGCTCCAACACGTGCTTTAACCGCACAGCTTACCAGACGGTTAAGACGAGATTTTAGCCCAATAGGCGTAAGAGTAGAACAGCTTTCCGGGGCGGTAGAAATAGATACTTTTGAAGAAAACATGTTATCATACAAGGGTCGTGAAACAAGTGACAGGAGCTTTGATGTCCTGATTGCTACACCTGAAAAGCTACAACTCGTAATTAGGAATAAAAAAGTACCCAGACCCTTAGCATTGGTTGTCATGGATGAGGCACAAAATATTGAGGATGAGTCAAGAGGAATGCGAATTGAATTGTTGCTTGCGACAATTAAACGAGATTGTAGCACTGCAAATTTTTTGTTACTTATGCCTTATGTTGAAAATCCAAAGTCATTAACACAATGGCTTGCAAATGATCTGTCTGCTGGTCGTGTAATAAGTTTTGGTACTGCTCCTTGGAGACCTAATGAACGTATTGTAGGGATGTTTCATTTTGAACCTGATAGCTCGAAAAAAGCCGGCTGGCAGTTAATCTATAAAACCTTAACAACAACACCACGCACGATTCACTTAGCCGGAAACCACAAAGTAGGCGATGTTAAACCTTTAAATATTTGCAAAAGCAAACTCAGCAAGTCTTTGCAGACAGCAGCCATGGCAAAGGTACTATCCTCCCGTGGTACAAGCATAGCAATAGGTCAAACGATACCATCAGTGTGGAAGATGGCAAGACAAATATGCAAGTCAATTGCAGATTATGATCCCATCCCGGACGAGATATGTTTAGTTCAAGATTTCTTGCGCACCGAGATTAGCCCAGATTTTGAGCTGATTGCAATGCTCTCAAAAGGAGTTGGCGTACATCACGCTGGGTTGTCGGATGAAGTGCGGACTTTAATAGAATTGTTAGCTGAAGAAAGTAAACTTCGTGTTCTTTGTGCCACAACAACTATAGCCCAAGGAATAAATTTTCCTGTTTCATCATTGTTTCTTACTTCACGCTTCGTGCAGCAAAAAGGATTCTCAAGAAAAATGACACCTCGTGAATTCTGGAACATTGCTGGAAGAGCTGGTAGAATGGATCACGATAGCGTTGGTATGGTAGGTATCTGTACTACTGTTGATGATGAAAATAGCGTTATGAGCTTTGTATGTCGTTCAACAGGAGAGTTAGTTTCCAGGTTGGTAACACTATTAACGGAGTTGGAAAGAGCCGGGAAATTAAATGATCTGGATTCATCATTTAATGACGAGCAATGGGAAGATTTTAGATGCTATATTGCTCATCTATGGAGTGAAAAACAAAATCTTGACGCGGTATTATCAGAAGCAGAACAATTATTAAGAAATACCTATGGATATGGTGTCCTGCGTGGAACACCAGAAGGACGAACAAAAGCTGATAAGCTACTAGAAGTAACAAGGGCTTATGCTCAGAAATTGTCTAAACAACCTAGTCATGCATTATTAGCAGATACAACTGGGTTTTCACCAGAAGGGGTTGCAAAAGCTCTTGTTGGAATGAGTCGGTTAGAACATAAACTGTCCATATCAGACTGGAATGCCGAAAGTTTATTTGGCAATACAAGACATATGGCGGATTTGTTTGGTGTGATGCTTAAAATACCCCAGTTAAATAAGTCGTTAAGCGAATTAACGGGTGATGGCTGCGAGAATAACTATATCGCTGATCTAACTAAAGCATGGGTCAATGGTGTATCAATCCGGGACATCGCAAAGACATTTTTCCTCGAAGGGGATAACGAGACAAAAGCAATAACAGATACTTGCCGATCAATTTATCGTACACTAACAAATATTGGCACCTGGGGTCTTTCTGCTTTAAGCTATTTATCTGGATTGAATTTTGATTCTCTTTCAGAAACAGATAAACAAGTAATAAATACTCTACCTGCCATGATATATCATGGAGTTAATACTTCTGAAGGAGTATTAATGAGAATGAATAATGTCCCTCGCAGCATTGCTGAAAGGCTTGGATACGAGTATAAAACAATTGTTGCGGGTGAAGATAAACATAGAGGCGGTAATAGTGCAAGAGAATTTCTAAACAAAATTGACTTAACGGTATGGGATCGTGCAGTGCCAGAAAATTCTTATCTGTCAGGAGCCAGATTCAAAGCTATATGGAAAATGCTATCAGGTGAAGAGGCATAGTCGTTTAACACTGGATAAAAAAAGCTATTTATGATAGAGAAGATAAGATAAGGTGAAGAATAATTTAGATTTCTACTAAAGAGGAAAATAGGATTAGCATAATAAAAAGCATGAGAAGGATATAGGAACGTGTATGAAGATAATGTTTGATTCAAATGTATGGAGGATTGTCTCTACCCCGAGCAAGTTTCCCAAAGAAAAATCTATCAACGATTTTCAAAAAATTCGAGAAGCTATTGTAGCTGGCAAAATTGATCCCTACATTTCTGAAACAGCATTCACTATAGAGGCTATAAAAAAGGTACATAGAAAAGCGGCTATTGCAAAAAAGAAACTTCGAATAGAAACTGAAACAACGGAAAAGGACGGTGGTGTTTCATTATTTATTACGATAGGTCCTTCTGCTGGGAGTAAGTTTGATTTGAATCCAATTCTTAAAAATCACTTTGAAGATGCAGTGAAATTAGGGTTTAAAATTGTTAGATTGCCGCGAATTGGCTCTTTTTTTAATATAGATGTCGATAAAAACAGATACATATTACCACCAAGTGAATTAGAGGGTTACCAAAAAAAAGTATTTGACATAGCAGGTCAGATAGAATCATATAATGCTGGCTTTGCGCATTTGAAAAGTATCGCAGCAAACTACGGAAATGGGTTAACCGATGGCATGTCAAAAGCTCCAGCTTCGGAAGAACAGAATATCATAAAAGCTGTAGCAGAATGGGCAGATGGAGATTCTGTAGCTATAAGTATTGCCTTAGCATGTGATTATTTTTGTACACGAGATAAAGCCAAGAAGGGTGGCGTTAATTCTGTTTTGAGCACGTCCAATATTGCGTGGTTGAAAAGGGAACATGACTTTAAAGTTATTAGTCCAGAAGACTTAGCTAGGTTAGTTTAATTTAATTTAATTTAATAACATAATGATCCTACGAGAACAGATTCTGACATAATCTGGAATTTCTTGATATTGGCAATATGAAGGCGACCTTTTAAACCCAAATAATACAGCAGGATATTCTCAGATTCATTTTCATTGGCTGTTATCCTGCGGCATAGACAGGGGATATTATGATCGAATTATGCGGACAGTTCGCTATTGGTTTGGGATAAATTTCTTAGATAAACAGATTTATGAATAACAATTTAGTGCAGGAGAAGTAATGTTTACCAAGATAGTATTTGATAGATTGACAGTAGATAAATAAATGAAAGCAAAACTCAAAGTATTGCTTCCCGGCTTCACCGGCAACATGGATGACGTGGTAATTTATTACAATTCCAAGCTGAATAAGTATATTGCGCATCGTAAAGTGAAGCCAAAGTTTACACCGGTTCATAGCCTTACTCAGAAAATGCATGCTTTTCGCAGGCGCATTAGGGTGAGCGAAGCTTATCTAAATGATTGCAGACGCTATATTGAGCTTTTTAACCGGAAAATTCGCAAACAAGGTAGAGCCATGAACACCTGGCCAAACGTGTATATGAAGATAATGCGTGCTTTGAAAAAAGAATACCCGGAGCTGGATTTTGATACACTGACCCGCGAGTATGTTTTGGAAAACAATCTGCCCCGCAAAACTGTAGCCTCAGCCGTGGAAGTCGGTTATTTGGAAGCGGTGCCGGAGTATATAAGTCTGGATAGTTTGCTTTAGCGGTTGCGTGGTATGATGTCGCATTTTGGAGAGTCAGGTTTTATCGCTATATAGCAAAAAGAAAGATATGAGAGATAGATGCTTTTCTTTTAGAACCTGGTCTGCTTTTTGAAGCGTAAAAGTATGGGAAGAGTAGAAAATGCAAGATGGTAATGCGCAATGCAATAGACAAGGAGATGATCAATTTATGGAAATGGACAAAAAGGTTTTGGTAGCTGCAATTGCATATAATGAAGAACAAAATATAAAAAAAACCTTGGATGATTTACTGAGCAACAATTTTGGTTATGATATTATATTAGTTGACAATGGTTCGCTTGATAATACCAAATCCATAGCGGAAGCCATGGGAATATCCGTTTTGAACCATTGTATTAATACAGGCAGTAGTGCAAGTACTGTTAAAAGTTCTTTCCTGTACAGTGATTTTTTTGACTATGACATTATGTGTCAATTTGATGGAGACGGTCAGCACATTGCACAAGAATTGCCGAAAATCATCAAGCCAATCATTGACGGTGACGCGGATATGGTAATCGGATCCAGGTTTATAGAAAAAATTGGTTTTCAATCTTCTGCGACGCGGAGGATTGGTATTAGATTGTTTTCAAAGATTGTGAGTCTTATATCAAAAAATCACATTACAGATGTCACTTCTGGTTTTAGGGCGTACAATAAAAAAACGATTCAATACTTTGCCAGACAACACAAACACGAATTATATGATACAAACCAATTCTTGCTATTAGCTCATAAAGCCAATCTAAGAATAGCGGAGGTTCCTGTAGTAATGAAAGAAAGAGAATATGGCAGTTCAGAATTTGGTTTGCACCATGCTTTTGTATATCCTGTTATGTCAATGATAAGTATTGTTGGCGTGCTTCTCCAAGGAACAAAAACAAAAAGGAAGATTAATGGGAATTAAAATTAAGCTAATAGCATTGTTATTGGGCATAATATACATGTTAGTAATCTTGACGACGATAAAGAAGAACAACCTGCGTCCTTCTTATGCTTTTTTGTGGTTTATTATGGCAGGATTTCTAATCTCCATTTCTCTTTTCGAGCCTTTGTACCAATGGATATCTTATAGTATAATTGGTATAAAAGATGCTCGACATTTGATTTATATCGTATTAATTGGTTTTTTGTTGGTCTATACATATTTTCTCACCACCAAGATAAATTCGATAAATGATCAGGTTCAGCAGTTGATTAGTTTTGTAGCCATATTAGAGAAAAAATTGCGAGATATGGAGAGCAAATATGGAAAACAAGACTCAAAAAATGAGCGTTATGAAGAAAAAAAGAATAAACACGAAGACGATTAGTAGGGTTTTGCTCTATGTGTCTTTTCTGTATTTGATTTATTATCTATACAGAAAAGGAATTGTCCAAACCCCAGAAGATATCAACTTTACAACGTTCGGTATTTCGAGTATTTTGTTGCTTATATCATTTATTATTCATGGTTTATCATTTAAAGTCCTTGCTAAGAAATACGATGTGTATGTAAAAAGTATAGATTCTCTTATGGTTTTTGGAATGTATATCATAACCAGATATCTGCCTGGTAAAGTTTGGATTTTTGTAGGGCCTGCTACCTTCCTCAATGATAAATATGGTTATCCCATGGATAAATTGCTTACAATATCATTAACATCACAGTTTTTGAATCTTTGGGTTGGGTTGGCGATTTGCTCAGTAGCAGTAGTATTTCTACCTGTTCCATTAGTTGTGTCGATACTATGCCTTGTTGGCTGGCTTGCTCTATCTTTAGTTTTGTTTACTCAATATGCACATAGAATTGTCAGCATACTATTATCTAGAATTGTAAAGAGGAAAATTGATATTCCTTGGATAAGCTTCAGGAAGAACATGAGTGTTTTGCCATTTTATGGACTGATTTGGATATTATATTCCTTTGCTTTTTTGTTAATGGGTATGAGCCTGGGAGCCAATCCAAGTGCAGTTTTGTTTTTCTCTTTTCCTATTGCATCAATTATCGGTATGATTGCAATCTTTGTTCCCGGTGGCTTGGGAGTAAGGGAAGGAGCGTTAGTTTATATATTGACCTTGGGTGGTGTATCCTTGATAGAAGCAAGCACTATATCAGCTTTCAGTCGGCTGTGGTTTTTAGTCGGTGAGATGATAATATTTGTTATGGGAATAAGCTTAAATTTCTTTATAAAAAACAAGAAACAAGATAACGCATTAGGATAATTAAAAAGGATAACGTTTAAAATGGATAACCCAAATATGCATAAAAATAAAACATCGGTAACTTGGAAATTGCTGGATAAGTTGGGGATACATTTGTCTCCGATTGCTTATGGCAATATGTCGTTCGTTGAGCTGTTTAAAAGAACGTTAAGGCTTTGGAAAAATGCTTTTCTTCAAAAAATTGCTTTCAATTCTGTGTTTTTAACCCCTGCGCCGATTGCAGCAAGGATAGTAATACCAATGTTGCATCGCTGGAGGGGGGTGCGCGTTGGGAAAAATTGTTTGATAAGCAATTTAGTCAGCATTGATTCTGTGTATCCTGAGCTGATAAGTATAGGCGATAACGTTATCATTACCAGTGGTTGCCAGTTTATTGCTCATCAGAGGGATTTGTCAGATTATGAAGGAAACGATGACTTGATCAATAATAAAGGCTACGTAATAAGCAAGATAACAGTTGAAGATAATGTTATGATCGGCTCAGGCAGCATTATGCTTCCAGGTGTTCGCATAGGGAAGGGCGCAGTTGTGGCTGCAGGCTCTGTGGTAAGAAAAGATGTGCCTCCTAATACTCTTGTGGCAGGAACTCCAGCAAAGGTGATAAAAGTATATTCAAAGCCGGATAATCAATGAATAAAATAATTGCAGTTACTTTTGACATTGAGACTGTAGGGCTTTCTGTAAGGGAAAGTCAAGACTCTGCTTTAGATAGAGAATATTACAATCTTGAGCGAGAGCTTAACCATATTCTTGAGCTTTGTGATAGTACGGGGATTAAAGCCACCTTTTTTATTGTTGGGCAAATTGCTGCTGAGAATCCCGGCATAGTGAAACTCATTGCTTCCGAGGGGCATGAAATTGCATCACACAGCATGACACACACTTTTTTCTTCCAGCTTAGTGATATAGAGATTGAAAAGGAAATCAAAGAATCAAAGCATATATTAGAAGATGTGTCCGGCATGGAAATAGTGGGTTTCAGAGTGCCTGCTTGGACTATAAGCGAGAAGAACTACAGGCATTTTTATAACTGTTTGGCTGAAGCTGGTTACGAGTATTCCTCTTCTATTTATCCGGGTAAAACTCCTTTGTATGGCATGCCTAAGGCTGATCCGTCTATTCACCTTGCAGACTCCGGCATTATGGAATTTCCTATGCCTGTCAGAAGTGTTTGTGGCTTTAAAATCGGCTTTTCCGGCGGCATGTATTTTCGTTTTTTGCCTAGAAGGTTGCTTGATTCGTCTATTCAAAAAACAATAAATGCAAAAGTGCCCTGGTTTTTATACTTTCATCCATACGAATTTGACGTGGTGGATTACTCTATGCTAAGTTCCTGGAAACAAAGAATGCTTTTAATGCATAATAGAAAAGGATTGAGTCAGCGAATAAAAGATATTATACTAAGAGAAAATGATAATATTGATATCATGAGTAACATCATTAAAGAGTTACGATGACAGAAATATTGTAATTTAAGGCGTGCCAAGATTAAGTATCAAAAAAATGAGAGACAGATGAGAACAAAAACAAGAAAATGGATTATCGGCATTGTATTTTTTATGTGGATGATTTTATGCTTCATATTATTTTACTATGACAAAATCATGGAAGTAATGCAATATTTGCGTGGTGTTTTATGTTGAGTAATTTAATGCCATTATGTTATCTCTTATTCATTAGCTACTATGCCTACATGATAGGAGACTCGATTATTAAACCATTAATTCCGGTTTCGGGTAGCAGATTAAGCAAGCCCTTGTTGGGAGCCGTGGCAGGATTTGGTGTTATTGCAACACTATTGTTTTTTGTCGGAGTTATGGGTTTGTTATATGTATGGCCAATCAGGATTTTTGTTTTGCTTACATTTATATTGTTGGCCTGGCGAAGAATAAAAAATGATACATTGTCGTTGTATGGCTTTATTAAAGAAATAAATTGGTGGCAACCCTTATCTTTTTATATAATAATCATTGTTGTTTGCGCTTATATACTTGTGAATACTATACGTTGCTTGTCTCCCGTTACTCACGGAGACTCATTAACTGTCTATCTTCACCACGCAAACTTATTTGTTAAGCACAATACAATATATAATATCAATTATGGCGGCATATCAGCCAGCTATAGACCACTGAATGCTTTGATGTTGAACGCGTTTGGGATTATTATTCATAGCGATATACTATCTCAGTTGATAACGGGTTGGCTTATGGGTGTTTTGTGTTTGGTTTCCGTCTATGTGCTTAGCAGACAGTTTTTTGGACGCAAGACATCAATGATAGCAGCGCTGATTTTTTATACAATGCCAGCTCTGCCTTGGCTTATTAGCAATACAAAAATTGACTTATGCTATGCTGTATTTGAGATAAGTTTTTGGGTTCTATTTGTTAAGTGGTTTAAAACCAAAGGCAACAAGATAAATATCTTGCTCGTCTCTGGAGTTATGTTGGGATTTGCATTGGGGACAAAATACCATGCTCTGTTTAGCTGTGTTTTCATTGGCTTGTTGGTATTTATTGTGTTGCTGAAGAAACAAGAAAATACCATAAGATCCATTGGCATAGTTCTATTGTTTGCTCTTGTAGTAACCGCGGTCGGTGCTCCTTCATATATCAGGAGCTGGGTGCTGTCAGGCGATCCTGTTTATCCTTTTCTAACCAAAGGTAATTGTAGCCGCGAATTTATCATAGGCGAAGACATCCCTCAAGACAAGGCGGGGTATTTATTAACACATTATCAAATAGTTTTTGGTAATAGTTTTCCCCTTGCAAATATAAATAAAATGGCAAGCCCTATTGGGGTTTTAGCAATTCTTTTTGTACCGTTTGCTTTCTTGTATGGGTTTAAAAAGAAAGAAAACCGGATGCTGATGGCAGTTTTCTTGGTTTATTATTTCTACTTAACTTTCATTTTTAGCATTACATCAGAAACATATACGAGACATTTTCTTCCAGCAATTACTTTACTCGTTATTTTTGGGACACATGGAATACAGTGGTTTCGCGATAATTTTGGTGAGACGATGTTAAATACTACCGTTATTTTGGCTCTAATTCCAACAATATTACTATCTAATATTGGAATTGGCTCAAATTCTCGCTATAAGTTTAAACAACAAATTAAATATGTTTCAGGGATACAGACAAAACAGAATTATTTAGATAATATTTTGTATAACCAAGCAGTCACAATGAACAGCGATATGGTGAACCATTTTAATCACTTGGAAGAAAAGTCTGTGGTTTTTGCTCTTGATGAAACACCGGGATATTACATTGATATTCCTATAATACAAGTAAGAGAGAGTCGAAATCAAATTGACGCAACCTGGCTAAAAAAGATAATTGGAAAACATAATATTACGCATCTGTATTATTCTGAAAAAAGAATGGAAACTTTGCTTCCTGACAATTTAGAGAAGCTTACAGAAGTTATTAATGAGTTTGTTCAAGACGAAAAGCTCGACCTGGTATTTGAAAGCAGTCGTCAGTATCTGTATGAGGTTATGACACATTTACCCAACTAATTATATTATGTTTGTGTGCAAGGATAACAATTGATGAAGAATAAATTATTTAGGGTAGTTGCCATACTGCTGATGCTGACATATTTTTTACCAATTGCATCGCATGTTTTAAGAGAGTATTTGTTTTTAAAAGCAGGTGTTTTTTTGATTATGTGGGCAGTTCTGATAATCCTGTTTGATTATAATCGCTTATTCTCTAAACCCTATATGCTACTATATTTCTATGCTATTGCATATTTTATACTTGCAGGTGTTATATGGTGGGGAGAATTAGATGAGGGAATTATCGACTCAATTATTTACAATTTAATGGCTTTGTTTATAACAGTTTCAGTTTTTGATCACTTCATATCCAATAAAGATTTCAAAGGCTTAGGGATTTTATCGACTACGGTGGTTATTTTCATCAGTATTTCCTGTGCGTTGGATATTTTAATGTATTTAAGAACAGGTATTAGTAGCAGAAATGTCTCTGTTCAATACTCTCGGACTGGCAGAAGTACAGCTGAAGCGGGCTGGGGTTTGTCTTATATAGGCATTAATTTTTATTATGGTATCTGCCTTCTTATTCCAATGCTTGTTGCGTGTTTAAAAGAAAAAAGAAAAACTTGGCAGAACTATCTTGCTGTGTTGATAATTTTGTTATTAGTAATGGTTTCACTTGCGTTAGCGGAGTATGTAACTGCACTGCTCTTTGGTTTTTTGGGGATGGTTTTATCTTTAATACGTGTAAGAAAAATCAAAAGTTCATTGGTCATATTGACTATTGTTATGATAATAGCAGTAATGCTACCGAGAGACACATTAGGTGGTATCATAAACCGTTTTGCAGATGTAGCCGTAGGAGAAACAACAGAGTCAAGATTGGAAGATTTAAGTATAACTGCTACCTATGGGATTGGTTCCCACTACGATTCTCATATAAATTATCGTGCTCGAAGGATACCTTTTTTATTGGGTCATTTTGTTAGAAGTCCCATAGTCGGCGGCGGACCTACTACGCGGCATTCATTTTTTTTGGACCGCTTATCTATGTTTGGGATTGTAGGTATTTTACCATGGATTCTTATTATTATTTATTCGTTTAACGCTGCGCGTAAGATGATAAGTGATGATTATAGATATTATTATACTATTAGCACTATGTTTTATTTAGCAATGGGTATCATGAAAGGAGTTGAGGGTGCGCATGTTATAATTTCTTTGTTTTTGATCGCTCCAGGCATCAATTTCTCCGTTTTATCCAGAGAAATAGAAAAAGGAAAAACATATAGCTCAACATCTTCTTCTGTAAAAGAACCGATGAACGTGGAAACAATTCAAACTGCACCCTCTGAAATATAATATAAGGTTTAGTTTTTATTTTGTCACTAATATTTAATTACATTATAATATCGCTAATTGTCTCTTTTGAGCTACAAAGGGTGTGAGTTGAGTTTAAAAAATAAAACAATATCAGGCTTAAAATGGAGCTTCACTGATAGTGCTATGAATCAAGCCGTTCACTTTGTTTTCGGTGTCATTCTTGCACGCCTTTTAAGTCCATCCGAGTATGGGATTATCGGGATGAGCATGGTTTTTGTAGCTCTATTTGAAAAAATAGTTGACGGTGGACTTGAGCAGGCTTTGATTAGAAAGCAAAATTGTACGGAAGCCGATTATAGTACGATGTTCTATACAAATATTGTAGTGGGTCTTTTTTCATTTGTGATATTGTATTTTTCATCCGGCGCAATTGCGGCTTTCTATGAAAATAGCGAAATTAAACTGTTGGTGAAAATTATGGCATTTAACCTGATTATAAACTCATTCGGTATGGTTGAGAGGGCAATGTTAATACGGGATATTGATTTTAGGAGACAAACAAAAATCAACTTCTTTTCTAGCACAAGTTCTGGCATAGTCGGCATATTGTGCGCATTGTTTGGGTTTGGATATTGGAGTCTTGCAGTCAAAACGTTATGGCAAAACCTTAGTAGAGTTGTTATGCTGCATTACAGTTCCGAATGGAGGCCTAAGTTAATGTATAGCATACAGTCCTTTAAAGAGCTATTTGGATTCGGCTCGAAGATGTTGGGCGCGAGCATGCTACATTCTCTATATCATAATATTTATAGTCTGATTATTGGTAAAGTATATTCTCCGGCCCAGCTTGGCTATTATAGTAGAGCAAATCAGTTTAAAGGATTTGTGTCCGATACAATTGTGTCAAGCACTCAACGTGTGACCTATCCAGTTTTATCAAAATTACACGATGATAATGAAAGATTGAGGGCATCATACAAAAAAATAACTAAACTTGTTTTTTTTATATCATCGTTTTTTCTTTCTTTATTATTTTTAAACTCCAGAGAAATCATACTGATTTTATTGGGTGAAAAATGGGCGCCCTCTATAGCTTATTTACAGATTTTATGTTTCGGTGCTATTCTTTACCCAATAGCTCTTATTAATTTGAACATATTGAAAGCCAAAGGAAGGTCTGATCTTTACTTAAAGATAGAGTTTTTTGAAAAAATTCTTTGGATACCGGCAATTGTTATAGGCGTTATATATGGAATGAACGCTCTCGTCTGCGGAGCAGTATTTAATTCGTTAATTACTTTTTTTATGAATTCCATGTATTCTGGGAAATTGATACAGTATTCTGCCATCAGACAGTTAAGGGATTTGATGCCATTATTTTTTAACAATGTTGTTATGACTATTATTGCGTTAATTATAGGATCTTTTTTTAAACAAAATATATATTTATCCCTGATGGCAAAATCCTTTATCGCCACAACATACTTTGTTGTAAGTGGAAATATATTTAGAATTCATGAATATATGGAACTAAAGGAAATTGTGTTTGAACAGCTTAAGCAGTTGCCATACTTTAATAAAATAAAAAGCGGAGAATCAGATGTTTAGCGAGAAGGTTATCATCATAACCGGTGGCACCGGTTCCTTTGGAAACGCTGTGCTAAATCGGTTTTTAGATACGGAAGTAAAAGAGATACGCATATTCAGTCGCGATGAAAAGAAGCAGGATGATATGCGCAAATTGTATAACAATCCCAAGATCAAGTTTCACATCGGCGATGTACGGGATTATGACAGTGTGGCAAATGCAATAGTAGGGGTGGATTATGTATTCCATGCAGCAGCTTTAAAACAGGTGCCCTCATGTGAGTTTTTCCCTATCCAAGCAGTGAAGACCAATGTGCTTGGTGCTGAGAATGTATTGCGTGCTGCTATTGCAAATCATGTGAAGAAGGCGATTGTGCTTTCCACAGATAAGGCGGTATATCCCATCAACGCAATGGGAATGAGTAAAGCTTTGATGGAAAAGGTGATGGTTGCAACGTCGCGTCAACAGCCCAATGGTGGAACCATATTATGTGGCACACGTTATGGAAACGTGATGGCATCGCGTGGCTCGGTGATCCCTCTTTTTATCGAGCAGATCAAAGCCGGGAAAGCGATCACAATAACCGATCCTACCATGACCCGATATTTGATGTCTTTAGAAGAGGCAGTGGAGCTCGTTGTTTATGCTTATCAACACGGCGAACAAGGAGATATATTCGTACAGAAATCGCCTGCCTCTACGGTGATTGATTTAGCGCAGGCAATTATTGAGCTTTTTGATGCTAAGACCGAAATCAAAATTATAGGTACTCGTCATGGTGAGAAGAAGCATGAAACTTTGGTGAATCGTGAAGAAATGGCTAAGGCAATTGATTTGCCGGGATATTATCGTATTCCGGCGGATACCAGAGACTTGAACTACGAGAAATATTTCAAAGATGGGAAGGTAGAACTTGCCGAGGTTGATGATTATACTTCTGAGAATACCTATAGATTGAGTGTAGAAGAAATTAAAGAAAAACTGCTTACCTTACAATACGTACGAGACGAACTGGCTTCCCACAGATAGCACAGATTGAACGCGGATTGCGCAGATATGTTTTTTAATATTCTATCTGTGTTATCTGCGTAATAATCAGCGCAATCTGCGGGCAGCAAAAAAAGGAAAATTGAAATGATAAAAATGGGAATAACCGGGCAATCCGGGTTTATTGGCACACATTTATACAATACTTTAGGTCTGCAGCCCGAGAAATACGAGCGCATACCCTTTGAGGACGAGTTTTTTCGGAGTGATGAGACAATAGATGCCTTCGTGAAGAAGTGTGACGTTATCGTTCACCTGGCGGCGTTGAATAGGCATGCCGATGCGGAAGTTCTATATCAGACTAATATAGAATTGGTGCAAAAGTTAATTGCTTCAATGGAGAGAACAAAAAGCAAGCCTTACGTTATTATGAGTTCATCTCTTCAAGAAGAGCGGGATAACCTCTACGGTCGTTCCAAGCGGGAGGGGCGTGAGCTTTTTAACAAATGGGCGGATAGGAATGATGCATGCTTTACCGGATTGATTATACCGAATGTATTTGGACCTTTTGGAGTGCCGTTTTATAATTCTGTGGTTTCTACTTTTTCGCATCAGGTGGTAAACGATTTGGAGCCTAAGATTGAGGTTGATGCAAAGCTTAGTTTGATTTATGTGGGAGATTTGGTGGAGAAGATTATTGGGTTGTTTCCCGCAGATAGCGCAGATTTAAACGCAGATTGCGCTGATAGGATGATTGAAGTTGAACCGATGGCGCAGTATAAGGTTAGTGAGCTTTTGGAGAAGCTTAGAGCTTATAGGGAAATGTATCAACTTAAAGGGGTATTTCCTGATTTGTCGGACCGGTTTGAGCTGTGTCTTTTTAATACTTTTCGTTCTTATATTCCGATGGACCATTTTCCGGTGAAATATGTTAAACATGCAGATCCGAGGGGAGTGTATGTGGAAGCAATGAAGTTTTGTTCTGAAGGGCAAGCTGCATATTCTACTACTGTGCCGGGAATCACTCGGGGTAATCATTTTCATACGCGTAAGGTGGAGAGATTTGCAGTTATAAGCGGTAAGGCTTCGATTAAATTACGTAAACATGGTAGTGATGAAGTATTTGAATATATCATTGATGGTGAGAATCCCGGATACGTAGATATGCCGATATGGTACACTCATAATATTACGAATATTGGGGATACTGAACTGTTGACTATGTTTTGGATTAATGAGTTTTATGATCCTGAGGATGCGGATACCTATTTCGAAGAAGTGTAGTTGGGGTTGCCCGCAGATTGCGCTGATGATTACGCGGATTACACAGATGATACTTATAAATAAAATAAAATAACTTTTTGCGCTATCTGCGTTAAAATCAGTGATATCTGTGGGAAATATAAAATGGTAGAGAATAAGATTGCATATAAAATTAGGGGTGCGATATTTAAGGTTTATAATAGCCTGGGCCCAGGATTGTATGAAAGTATTTATGAGAAAGCGTTGATCATTGAACTAGAGAAAATGGGGCTGAAGGTTAGGTCGCAGGTTCCAATAAATGCAAAGTATGATGGAATAGACATTGGAGAAGCGTTTAGAATTGATCTTTTAGTTGATGAGCGTGTGATTGTCGAGATCAAGTCAGTTGAGGTTTTACATGCTGTTCATTATAAACAACTTTTGACTTACTTGAAATTGACCAATCTGAAGCTAGGTCTTTTGGTAAACTTTAACACTTATGAGTTAGAAAAGAACATAATAAGAAAGATAAATACAAAGTAGTTTGGAGTTTTCCGCAGATTGCGCGGATGTTCTCACAGATTTCACAGATATATAATTAGCATAATGCCAAACCTTTCAGCATAACCCCCAAAATCTGCGTTATCTGCGTAATAATCTGCGCCATCTGCGGGAAACTATAGAGGAGAAAATGTTAAAAGTAATAACTGTTGTAGGTACACGACCTGAGATAATCAGACTTGCCTGCGTGATACCATTATTTGATAAATATACCGATCATATCTTAGTCCATACCGGTCAGAACTATGACTATGAATTGAATGAGATATTCTTTGAAGATCTTGAGCTGAGAGAACCTGACTACTTTCTTGATGTTGATACTTCATCATTAGGTAAAGTCTTAGGGGAGACTTTGATAAAGGTCGAAGAGATAATTGACAAAGAAAAGCCTGATGCTATGTTGATTTTAGGTGATACAAATGCTTCTATAGCTGCAATCATGGCAAAGAGAAAAAGAGTGCCAATATATCACATGGAGGCTGGAAATCGTAGCTTTGACGCTAATGTGCCAGAAGAGATTAATAGAAAGATGATTGATCATATAGCTGACTTTAACTTAGTTTATACTGAAAACTCGAGGCGTCATCTCTTGGCCGAAGGATTATCGTACCGTAGGGTTTATCTAACTGGGTCACCCATGTATGAAGTTCTTAAAAAGTATATGCCGAAGATTGAAGGTTCACAGATATTGGAAGAATTGGGGTTGAAGAGAAGGAAATACTTCCTCATTTCAGTGCATCGTGAAGAAAACGTGGATTATCGTGAGAATTTGAGAATGATTGGCAAAGTGCTAAATACTTTAGCTGAAAATCATCAGCTTCCTGTGATCGTAAGCACTCACCCACGCACGCGCAAACGTATTGAGATGTTGGAAGGCTTTGAATTCAATCCTCTGATTCAATTCCTTAAACCTTTCGGTTTTTCGGACTACAACAACCTGCAGATGAATGCTAAATGTGTGGTTTCCGATAGCGGAACTATTAGCGAAGAAAGTTCAATCTTGAGATTTCCTGCCATAACCTTGCGCAACTCTATGGAGCGTCCTGAAGCGATCGACGCTGGGACTATTATCCTTACTGGGTTTGATCCGGATGTGGTGATAAATTCCATCGAATTGGCTGTAGAAGAAGACGCTGAATATGATAAGATATGTCCCGAGTATGAGGTTGAAAATACGGCGATGAGAGCGTTGAAGCTTGTGATGGGGACTGCAAAGCTTCATAGTCAGTGGAGCGGATTGTATTAATGTTGTTATATGGTTACCAATGAAAAAAACAGTATATTTTGTTGGGTCTCAAGATTTTTCAAAACCCAATGCACCTCAAAACCGGATGCTTGCCATAGCTCGTGGATTGTGCGAGTTGGAAGTGGATGTAAAGTGGTTCTTACTTGCATCAGAAATAATCGAATCCATAAAGAATGATCCGCACTATTCCAAAATCAATTTTATTCCTATAGGAAATAAAAAAAGGATATGTGATAACAACAAGATATGGAATTATGTGTACAGGTTGTTTTTACAGTATTCTCTTAAGTTTAAGATAAAAGCACATCTTTGCGGCGAAGAAGAAAGAGCTCTTTTTTCTGTGGGGGATAGCTTCATCCACCTTTCGATTCTTAGTGATATTTGTAAAAGAAACGATATTTTATTGTTTCATGAAAGAACAGAATATCCATTATTGAATATTGTATCGCTTCCACAGAAAGTTAATATGTTTATGTATTTGAATATCTTTGTGCCTCGATGTGATCATATATTTGTTATCTCTACTGCTTTAAGGGATTTCTTTGTAATGCATTTACAAAAACAATCGAAGGATATTCAGGTATCTATTCTTAATATGATAGTTGAACCTGATCGGTATGCTCAAGTCACCAATACGAGCTATGGAGATACTAAGGATATTGTGTATGTAGGCACTCCTTATGGGAGCAAAGACGGAGTCTATGACTTAGTTGAAGCCTTTTCTCTGATTATGAATGATTTCCCGAATGCCAGATTGATAATTGTTGGTGATACTTCGAGACCTGAACGCATGAAAAAGACTTTAAGGCTAATCGATAACCTCCCCGATAAAGATCGTGTCTTGCTTACGGGGCAATTGGGTCGTGAGCAGGTTGTGAAAATAATTAATAATGCTTATTGTTTGACTTTGGCAAGACCAGCTAACATCCAAGCGAAATATGGCTTCCCTACAAAGTTGGGGGAGTATTTGGCGACTGGGAGGCCAGTTGTAATAACTCGTGTAGGGGATATACCGATTTATTTGAAGGATGGTGATAATGCATTTGTTGCAGAACCGGATAATGTTTACTCATTTGCTGAAAGATTAGCCAAATGTCTTAATGATTCGGTTAATTCTCAAAAAATTGGTGAAGCTGGGAAATATCTTATATATAAAGAGTTTAATTATAAGTCTGAGTCAAATAAAATCTTAAAAAGCTTTTCAAGGTAGGAAAAAATGAATATACTGTTTGCAGGCGACTTTTGCCCTGAAAGAGAAAGCTTGCCCAGAAATCCGTTTTCGGAAGAAGTGGTAAGTCTATTTCATAAATCTGACTATGTGATT
>LSQX01249738.1_pt1 | contig 26058 bp, 26 predicted proteins | sample 654561 | NCBI WGS metagenome assembly LSQX01 (sample SAMN04489861, study PRJNA283612) | anaerobic digester metagenome | isolation source: 4 biogas reactors fed with cattle manure at either 37C or 55C with and... | place: Denmark: Kongens Lyngby | collected 2014 | reverse complement strand
TTTACATTATAATTTTAATTTTGAATTATTATGGCATCTGGAAAGAAAAGAGTAAAAAGAAAAATTGTAGCAGATTCTCACGGCAAAGCTTTCATACGCGCTACTTTCAATAATGTTATGGTTACTATAACAGATATGTATGGAAACACTATTTGCTGGTCTTCTGCCGGCCGCAATGGCTTTAGAGGTTCGAAAAAGAATACGCCTTATGCTTCGCAAGTTACTGCAGAAAAAACTGCAAAAGAAGCTTACGATATGGGCCTCAGAAAAGTTGATGTGGTAGTTAAAGGACCAGGCTCCGGCCGAGAAGCTGCTATCAGAGCATTAACACAAGCCGGACTTGAAATCCATAGCATTTTAGATAGAACTCCAATTCCGCATAATGGTTGCAGACCTCCAAAAAGAAGAAGAGTTTAATTTTGCATCGCTTTAAATAATTATTAGAAAATATATATGAATACTTTCATACAAATGCCCGATAATATTCTGATTGAAGAAACAGACAATCCGAATTTTACTAAGTTTATACTTCAACCTCTTGAAAAAGGATATGGAGTTACGATAGGCAATTCCTTGCGCAGAGTTCTGCTTTCTTCTATCCCCGGCTCTGCCATTATCGGAGTTAAAATCAGCGGCGTTCTTCACGAATTTCAAACTATTCCCGGTGTTATAGAAGACGTTACTGAAATAATACTGAATTTAAAAGAAGTTCGTTTGAAAGCTATTGATAAGAAACTTCAAAAAATCAATTTTAATTTAACAGGTCCTTGCCAATGGACAGCAAAAGACATTCAAGAAGCATCGAATTTAATTGAAATTGTCAATGAAGAGCATTACATTGCAACTCTATCTGAGGATGTTGAGCTTGATATCGAGTTACGTATTGGCAGAGGAAATGGCTATGTCCCGGCTGAGGAGCAGCAAATTGGAGATAACCCAATTGGAATGCTACCAATCGACTCAATATTTACGCCTATTCTTAACGTTATTTACAACGTTGAACCGTATAGAGTTGGACATAGAACTGACTATGAAAAACTTATTCTTGATATAAGGACAGACGGAACTATTTTACCAATAGAAGCTGTTCATATTGCTTCGAGGATAATTAACGAGCATATAAAATTCTTCATCACTTTTGAAGAGGAGGAAGAAGAGCCGCCTGTTCAGGAAACAACAGAAGACGAGGTGAAGGAAGCAGAGCGGAATAAGCTGTTGAAAACCTTACTCACGCCTGTCGAGGAGCTTGAGCTTTCTGTAAGAGCGCATAATTGCTTGAAAGCAGCTAATATCAAAAATCTTGCGGAGCTTGTCCAACTTCACGAGCAGGAGTTGCTTAAGTTTAGAAATTTTGGCAGAAAATCACTTGCCGAGCTAACAGAAGTCGTAAATAGCTATGGACTGACTTTTGGAATGAATATAGACCACGTAATTAAAAATGACAATCAATTTAAACAGGATTTGATTCAAGATTAAATATATTCTTTTGTTAATTTTTGAGTTTGAAAAATGAGACATCTAAATAAAGGAAGAAAACTAAAACGCACAAGCAGTCATCGCAAAGCGCTGTTGAATAATTTGGCAACTGCTTTGTTTGAGCATAAAAAGATTTTAACAACCGAAGCAAAAGCAAAAGAACTTCGCCCATTTGCAGAGCAGCTCATCACAAGAGCGAAACACGCTTATCAAAATGAAAGAGCAAAGCAGCTGCCTGAGGGACATAGCATCGACATTCATAATAGAAGAATAGTCAATAGATATATCAAAAGAAAAGCAGTTCTTCAAGAGTTATTCGATTCCATTGCGCCAGCGATAGTTGAGCGTCCCGGAGGATATTGCCGCATAATAAAAGTTGGAAACCGAAGAGGAGATGGCGGAAGAACAGCTATAATTGAATTGGTCGACTGGTCTAACCCTGTAGATGCAGCCAACTCAATTAAAAAGCGTAAAAAACAAAAGGAAGATCCTACTGTAAAGCCAAAGACCGCTCCAAAAGTAGTAAAAGAAGAAATTATAGAAAAAGTTGAAGAAAAAGTTGAGACAGCGCCAGAAGAAAAGATTGAAAAAGTCGATTCTCAAGTAGAAGAAGTGCTGGAGGAAAAAGTTGAAGAACTTAACATTGAAGTGGCAGAGGAGCCTATTGCTGATGCTCAAAATGAAACTAATGAAGCAAGCAGCGAGGCAACTGATAACGATGAAGAAGAAGACGTGAAGGTTATTGAGGAGCCTGAGGCAAGCAAAGAGGAAGCTTCAGCAGAAGAAGAAAAGCCGGCTCCAGAAGAAAATAAAGAAAATGAATAATCTTAATATCTAATAAAATTTTATTTATGCCGTCTAAGGAATTGACGGCATTTTTTTTATTTTTATGAATATTATAACAGCAAAAAATATAAAGAAGTCTTATTTTAGCAAGTCTAAGCGAGAAACTGAGGTTTTAAACGACTTATCTTTTAAAATTAAGCAGTCTGAGTTCCTTGCAATTATGGGCGCCTCTGGCGTTGGCAAAAGCACGCTTCTGCATATACTCGGTGGCTTAGATTCTTTTGATGAAGGGAAAATAGAATTTTCTATTGACAATCAAATATATGAAATAAATAGTTTGAACTCAAATGAAATAGCAGATTTTCGTAACAAGCATATTGGCTTTGTTTTTCAGTTCCACCATTTGCTGCCAGAATTTTCTGCTATTGAAAACGTTATGATACCAGCGCTTATTGCTGGAAAAAGCAGCTCCGAAGCAAGGCGGGAAGCTCAATATTTGCTTGAAAAAGTTGGAACATTCCATCGCGCTGCTCATAAGCCATCAGAACTATCTGGAGGGGAGCAGCAGAGGGTCGCAATAGCAAGAGCTTTAATCAATAAGCCATCAATTATTCTTGCTGACGAGCCAACAGGCAATTTAGATGGAAGCAATGCAGAAGCTGTTTTGAATTTGCTTCTTGAAATAAGAAAGGAATATAAACAGACCTTAATAATTGCCACTCATAGCGCGGAAATCGCAAAAAACGCTGAAAGGCTGTGCATAATGAGGGAAGGCAAAATATTTTAATGCTAAAAATAGAATATAAATAAAGTATTAAAAAAATAACAAATAATGTTAACCGAGGCTATGAAAAAAACATCGCTAATAATAATTAGTTTTTCTACACTGATTTTTTTGATTTGTAGCTGTGGCTCACCGAGACGCCAAACAGGTGGTTTCGATATGCAGCGTCAAATTTATGATAAAGAAGTTGATACTTTAAAAGATGTTTATATCGTCGATACAAAGCCAATTGACTCGGTTGACGTCAATAAATTAATTTACGATATTTTCAAAATTGAAATTGATGAATATCCAGAGAAATTAAAGGTTTACGCCAGAGTTTACGATTCACTTGGAAACTTTGTTACGAATATGGCGCGCCCTTATCTCAAAGACACAACAAAAAATTATTGGACATATTACCGTGAGGTATTGGGGGAGAAAATTAAACGCGATGCTGCCATTGATACTTTTACTGTCAGGGAGTATGGCGCTAACGACTCCATTCCTTATAATATTGTTTTGACAACCGATTATAGCGGCTCAATGGCGCCAGTTTTGAGAACTATACTCGAAGGAACTGAGCTTTTTGTTAGCTTAAAATCTGAATACGATAGAATTGCCTTAACTACTTTTAATCAAAAGTATTATGTGAAAGTTCCTTTTGCTCAAGATACCGCTGAAATATTATCTCTTTTCAGGAGGAATTGGAGAGATGGAGTTGGCATTTTTTCTGCAATGTATGATGCTGTCCATAACTCAATCAATCTTTTTAAGGATACAGAGCCAGACATAGCACGCGTTTTAGTTCTTTTTTCCGATGGAGACGATAATTACTCAAAAAAAGAAATTGGAGAAATAATTGACAGCGCCAAAAAGAACAATGTTAATATTTTTACAATTGCTTTTGGCTACTCAAAAGACAATTACCTTAGAGCAATGGCTAAATATACTGGTGGAAAATTTTATCGCGCCCGCTCGAGAGAAGAGCTTATTGCTATTTTTCGCGATATTTATATGAGCTTAAAGTATTATTATTATGTTACTTACAAGCCGCCCAAGTTCTGGGGATTGCACAACGTGATTGCAGCGATGAATTTTGAAGAAAGGACGGATACACTTTTTGCTTATGGAGAATACAATACATCGGATTTGTTTGATTGGAGCAAAATCGGCGATTCCTTTACCCGTCCCATTCTTTTCGATTTCGATAGCGCGGTAGTGAAACCCGAATCTTACCCAATAATAGAGGAAATTGCTGATGCAATGCTGAGTATGCCTTCTTTGAAATTGGAAATTCAGGGACATACCGACAACGTTGGTCGGATTGACTATAATTTAGATTTATCTCAAAAGCGTGCAAACGCGGTTATGCAAAAAATAATTGAAGCTGGCGTTGAAGAAAGACGCTTGCGTGCAAGAGGCTTTGGTATGTCGAAGCCAATAAAACCGAATGACAGCGAAGAAGGGAGAGCAGCAAATAGAAGAACTGAATTTGTTATTATTGCTAAATAGCGATAATTAAGGAGCTTGGAATTACTTGTCCATCACATATTTGTTTATCGAAAACTATCTATGCCTCAGCAAGCCATTGACGAACAATTTTCACTAGCACTTTCGTTGGCTTGTCTTTTATCTTTGCGTTTAGCTCTAAAATCTTCTGCCTAAAATTTTCGTAATTCCTTGAAAAATCTAAATTATTCCTCCTTAAAGCCACAAGAGATAAATTAGTAATATCTTTCTTTGAGAGCTTGTGTTTCGGCTCTTTTTTGTGTATGTCAATAGTTTTCTTTGTTTCAAAATTATATCGCTTTATTTCATATTTTGCCATTTTATGACCTTAATTCCATTTCAAAAAAAGACACCCGCGGGTATGTAATGTTTGCTTTTTCGGTAATTGTGTTTATGGAAAACTGCAATTTGGAGTCAGTTTCTTTCATTATTTTTGCAATGCTTTCCTTCGAAAAAAGCAATTCGATTGTTTCATCGTTTGCATATTCAATCTTGCTTAATCCAATATCTCCACTTGCAAGATAATTAAATTTGTTCTGCTCGAAAGTAAAGCTAAGCTCAATAGGATGAATGAACTTCAAAATAACTTTATATTTCAAATCAAAAGTTTCTTGGAACTCGAAAGCAAAGCCAAAGTAATTTTCAGTTTCTGCAAAGCGAAGGGATTTCAAAATCTCGCCAACTTGCTGCATGTCTGTAAAACTTTTATCTAATTCGATGAAAGCAGCATCTTCCCATTGCGCCAAATTGCTTTTCTTTCCGCTGATTTTAATATTGGAAATCTCGCGTGTTTGCTTTTTGGTGCGAGGAGCTTGGGTTTTTCCGATTGGGAAATTCAGCTCATCTGGCGCTTTTTCTTCCATAGCCTCATAAACTTGCCTTAAATACCAGCGGAAAAGCATATCGAAATCGCTTTTATTTTCAACGTTATGCCTTGGGCAATACCACCAAAACCAGTCTGAGCCTTCTGCAATATAAATTAAATTTATTGCTTTTTCATGTTTTTCTTTACTGATAAGCTCCTTTTTGTCTTCTAACTTTTTTCTTGCCAAGGCAAGATGGGACCAAGCAACTCTATTTTCCTCGCCTTCAATCCAAATATCGAAATTGCCATCAATCCAAGAGCCAGCTTGAATGCTTTCAAGCGGAGTTAAATAGCTTGAACGGCTACTATTTGCAGCTTCAGAAAAGCAAAGAGAGCGAAATTCATTTTCATTTGAAAGCTGCTCGAAAAGCTCGCGGCAAAAGGGAACGCCATTTTCCTTGTAATATTCCCAGCAATTTTCACCATCAAGAATAATTGGAACAACAGCGTAATTCAAAGCATCTTCACCGCAAGTGCTGACGATTTTTTGCTTTATATCCCTTAAGCGATTGCAAAAATCCTGTGCGGCGTCTTTGGGATTCCATCGTGAATAAACAAAGCCAATAGCATCGGAGAGCTGATGGTCGCGAAAAATGAGCTTTATTTCTTTGTCCTCAATCCTCAGTTTTCTTGGGAAATACTTATCTACGTTTCTATAACTATCTTTGTCGCTGTTTGCAAGAACCTCTTCATCGCTTGCAGCCCATTTAAAACCCGCTTCCGCAGTAAGTTTCAAAGCCTCGTTTGAAATTGAGCCTTCCGAGGGCCAAAGCCCTTGAACGTCAATTCCATAGCGTTTGTTTACAAAATCTTTTGCTTTCTCAATCTGAAAAAAAGCATCTTCTGGAAAGCGGAAAATTGGCTCTGGCATCGAGACATTTGGCAAAGATTCTTTTGCAGAACGGCTGTCGCAAAGAAGGGGCAAAATCGGATGAAAAAGCGGCGAGCAGCTTAGCTCAATTTGTTTGTTTTTAGCGAGCGTTTCAAGGAGTGGCTTTATATTTCGCAAAAGCTCCTCTTGTTCTTTTAAGCAAAGAATTTTGTCGGCATCTGTGAAGTTTTTGCCCTTATCGAATAGTTTTCTTATGCTTTCTTTCTGCCTTGAAAAATACCCAAACCAGCTTAAATTATACCAAAGTTGTAAATCTAACCATTCTTGATCGAGAGCGAATTCGATAAATTTTTCTCTATTTTTTGCCTTTTCATAAAGCTCTTTATAGCGCGGATAAATTGCTATCATATTGTCGTAATTGCAAAGAAAGAAGAGCCGAGCTATTTCGCTTTTATCCTCCTTTGATAAATCTGCTGGGTCTTTCAAAGTTAGCTTTTGAATTTTATCAAGCACAGAACCATTAATATAATCATCAATTTGCATAAGAAGTGAAGGCACTAAGTTAATAGTGTGTTTGAGCTTAGGAAATTCTTGAAAAAGAAAAGGGAGGTCATAATAATCCTTTACTCCGTGGAGTCGCACCCAAGGCAAAATAAACTCATTTTCTTTTTTATAATATGGCTGATGGAAGTGCCATAGAATTGCAATATTTAATGGTAGCATTTTTTTGACTGTTATTGTTAGTTTATACTATGTTTCATTTTGTCATTTTGGACGACCAATTAAGAGAGATCTTTGCTTAAATGGTGATGACAAAAAGACTTATCCTCCGCTGGCGAGGGAAGGGGGTGGATCTTTGGAAACGTCATTTTGAACCTATTGAAAAATCCAGTGAGCGTTTCAATTCCGCAATCACTCTGGATTCCTCGCTGCGATCGGAATGACAGTGCCACAGTATATCCCCTTTTAAAAAAATATTATCGCATTATCCTTATCTATTCAATTTTCCTGCTCTGGCTTCATCGTAAAGTATGCTGTTGCTTGGGTCTACGTATTTTAAATTCGTAAATACTTCTTCGTTTGTGTGTCCTTGCAATGTGTATGCAATTTCATCTGCCTTAGAATCAAAAAAGGCTTGCAGAAGAACGCTCGGACCCACCATTTTGTTTTTTTTGTAATCAGCAAGATCTTCAATCACGAACTCTAAACTTTTCATTGCTTTTTCTTTGTCGAATGACATTTCGTCAAGAACGTCATAATAATAGCTGAAAATGATTTTTCTTAAGCCATGATAACGCATATCACATAGCTCGGAAACAAGGTTATAGCGTGTAAATTCCCCAGGTTGAGAAAAAGTGCTGTAACCATCTGCACTGCTTGATGCGCCAAGTTGAACGATTGATTTCGCTTGCTCGAACGCATCGGTGCCACCCAATTCATTGTAACTGTCTAAATCAAAACCGATTACAAGCAGCATATAGTAATCTATTAGACTTGTAAAAGCATCGAACCTCATTGGATTATAAGTTAAATTTGCTCCAAGCCCATATTCAAAAGACCATTGTCCGTCAAGCATTTTCAAGGCAACTGATTCGCCTGCAACTTCTTCTGGGCCATCAAGCTTTCTCTTGGAAATCACAAGTAACCTGGCGCTATAAAAATTCCGCGAGCCGCCGCTAAGGACTATTGTCAGATTCACCGGTATTGGATCGCCCTCCCATTCTATTGGTGTAAACTTTTGGTTATCAATATACCTTTTAACATCACTTTCCATCTGTGCAACGCTTGTCCTGTTTTCAAAAGTAAGCTGGTCTAAAACCACGCTAACGTTTGCAACGATTTCTTGAGAAAAAGAAACGAAAGGCATAAGCAGACAAGCAATTAAAAGCAGAGTTTTTAATAAATATTTCATTTTTATTTTCCTTTTTGCTTAAATATTATTATAATTTATTAAAAAAGAATTAAAATATCAAATCAATCTTTTTACTTGCTTATATTAACGGCTTACAAAGTTTAATAGTTTATAAAAGATTTGGGCTAATATTAACCATTTGAGAATATTAACCACATAGAGGCACTAATTTGTAATTAAATGAAAACTCGCTTTTAAGCATAAACTCTAAGCAATTCAACTACTAAAAAAACTTGGCACTCTATTTGAATATATGTTTAAAAAAAATAGGTGTGCTATGATTTTTAGACAATATTTATTTAAAACTCGGCTTCCTTTGATGAATAAAGCATTAGATACTTATGCTTTAAGGCAGAGGACGATTTCAAAAAACATTGCAAACGCAACCTCTCCGCATTATAGACCGGAGGAGGTGAAATTTGAAGAGTTTTTTAAAACGAGCAGTATTAGTTTAGAAGGGCAAAATAAAGAAGAGCGTCATATACCATTAGGGAAAAAGAGCGTCCAGGCCGCGGAGCCAGAAATTGATAATGCTGAGGTGCCAAGTCCAGAAGTCTATTTTTCTGGTGAAACTCACGTCAATATTGACAAGGAAATGTCGAATTTAGCTCAAAATCAAATTAGATTCCGCTTTGCTTCTCAGATGGTAAAAGGTTACTTTACTGGTCTTACTGGCTCAATAAGAGGAATGCTAACACAATAGAAAGGAATAATTTATGGCAGAAAATATATTTTCATCTTTCGATATTAGCGGGCAGGGCTTATCTGTCCAAAGAATGCGATTAAGTGCTGTTGCGAAAAACATTGCAAACGCAAACACAACAAAAAGTGCCGACGGAAAGCCATACCAGCGTGAAGTTGTAATTGCAAGAGCTATACCAGGCTCGCCCTTTGAAGAAGAATATGAGAATCAAATTGCGCTTAATACTTCAAGTCAATTTCACGGAACAAACACAAATCTCGGCACTTATCCACCGGATTACAGCGTTTTGAAGGCAATAACGGCGCGAGACAGCTCGCCGCCAAGGTTAGTATACGACCCATCGCACCCTGACGCAAACGAGGAAGGCTATGTGGAAATGCCAAATGTAAATATAGTTACAGAAATGGTGGAGATGATAAGTGCGCAGCGTTCTTTTGAGGCGAATACAAGTGTAGTAGAGGCAGCTAAAAATGTTGCTCGTTATTCTTTGGAAATATAGTTTTTTAATTGAGCAAGAATATTTATGAAAGTTTCTCCGATAAATATATATAAAAGCAATTACTTATATGGAACGGAATATTCGAACAGCATAAAATCGAATAACATTGAAAAGCTTAGCAGGGAAAACGACAAGCAAGATAAGCTAACTGTTTCTAATCATAACGAGCTGATAACGAAAAAGGAAAGACAATTTTTCATTAAACTTTTCCCAGAAAGCTCAGAGCAGATTCAAAATCACGTGCTTTTCAATAGAAACGGAAAAGTGCAGAATTATAATTTAACAAAAGGTTCGCTACTTGATAGCAGAGTGTAGCTGTGTATTTTTTAAAAGAAGTGGAAATCCCCTCGTTCCCCTTTTTCAAAGGGGACGAAAGAATATCCCCCGCTGGCGGGGGCAGCATGCATGGGTGGGGTCATTCCGAGCGTAGCGAGTGATCCAGAGTAATATTGAATTTGGAAAGTTTTCTGGATTCTTCACTATCGTTCAGAATGGCAGAGCTATTCTATCTTCCCTTTTTCAAAGGGGACGAAAGAATTGTCCCCCGCTGGCGGGGGCAGGGGGTGGATAATTCATTTAATAATAATAGACTTATGGATCCTTCACTAGGGTCAAATGATAGATTAAAAAAAAGGCAGCGTAACAAATAAAAATACATTTTCAGGATGAAAAAAATTGAAAGGATTTCAATATGATAAACGAAATTGGACCAAATAAGCAATACCTCCCTTTGCAGTTTCAGCGTAATAATCTCAATGAAATAGCAAGTCCAAAAGATGAAACCTTTGCCGACTCTTTAAAAGAATTAATTCAAGACGTAAATTCTTTGCAAAAGGATTCTAATGCCTTGACAGAAAAAATGATAAAAGGCGAGCCAGTCGATTTGCACGATGTTATGATTGCAAGCGAAAAAGCAAAAACAAGTTTCCAATTGCTTCTTGAAATTAGAAATAAGTTTTTAGATATGTATCAAGAAGTTCATCGTATGCAAGTGTAATTAAATTAAATGATTAATAGTATATGGCAAAATTAGAATTAATTGGACAGGGAAAGCAATTCTTAGGGAAGTTGACCACTTTTCAAAAAGTCCTGCTTTTTGGAACATTCGCAATAGTGCTTGTTGGGATATTGGCGCTTGTTGTTTTTTCCGGACCAAGCAAAGAAATGTCGATTTTGTTTTCTGGTTTAAGTGAAACAGAAGCATCAAAAATTGTTGAGAGCCTGAAAGAAAAGAACATTCCTTATAGCTTGAAAGATAACGGAACAACTATATTAGTAGAAAAAAATACTATTTACGATACCCGATTGTCTTTAGCAAGCGAGGGGCTGCCGGAATCTGGGACCGTGGGCTATGAGCTTTTTGATAAAACAAATTTAGGTATGAGCGAGTTTGTTCAAAAGCTAAATTACCGCCGTGCATTAGAGGGAGAGCTGGCGCGGACTATCAACTCGCTTGAAGAAGTAAAAAATGCTCGTGTTCATATTGTAATACCCGAAAAAGCTTTATTTGAAAAGGATCAGAAGGAAACAACGGCATCGGTTACACTTCATCTGAAAAGTGGTCGCAGTTTAAGCAAAATAAACGTTGAAGGTATTCAGAATTTAGTTGCTAACAGCGTTGAAGGGATGCAGCCATCTTCGGTGAGCGTGATCAGTCAGCGTGGAAAAGTGCTTTCAGATCCGCCAAAAAATATTTCGTCCATAGCCGGTTTAACTTCCACCCAACACGAGCAGCAAATAAACGTTGAGCAATACATAGCTGGCAAGGTCCAAAGTTTGCTCGATGGCGTATATGGAGCTGATAATACGGAGGTTCGCGTTAATGCCGAATTAGATTTTACCCAAATAGAAAAAACAATTACAGAATTTGACCCAGAGCGCCAAGCGGTTTTGAGCGAGCAATCAGTTAACGAGGTTAGCCATTCTACTGATTCACTTAGCTATCCTGCTGTGAATATGGCTCGGGACCAAAGCAATCAAATTTCTAATTACGAGGTATCTAAAACGGTTCAAAGGATAATTGAAGAGGTTGGCAATGTGAAAAGATTGACTGTCGCGGTTTTGGTAAACAGTTCACAAAAGATTGTGGATCGCGATGGAAAAAAAGTTTTAGAAAGCGAGCCGAGGACAGAAGAAGAAATTAATAAATTGACAGAAATAGTAAAAAACGCGGTGGGCTTCAATCCGATGCGTGATGACCAAATTACAGTCGATTACATTCCATTTGAAACAACGATTTACGAAGAAGATTTGAAAATTTACGAAGAAATTCCCTGGTGGAAGGAGCCTGAAAATATCAAATTGTTCGTTTTAATTCTTGCAGTTTTATTCACAATTATGCTTATGTTGAAAATTCTCAGCTCAAAGCAAATAAAGAATAAATTGAGGATTGCTTTAGCTCTGCCAGAAGAAATTAAAATTGAAGAAGAAGAAATCAGGGAAGAAGAAAAAGAGGAAATTGAAGAAATTGAGATTGAAGAAGATGAGCTAATGCTTTTGCCAACAGATTTGCCAGACCACCTTTTATTGGAAGCTGAAAAGCAGCATGTAGGAATAGGGGGATTTGCCGAAGAGTTTGGGGAAGATTTTGATAGAGATGCTATGATGGAAAAAGCAAGGGCTGAATTAGATGGGCAAGAGTCAGTAGAAGTTACAGAGGAATCGCTTATGAAGTTGGAAATTAAAGATAAGGTTTCAGGCTATGTTACAGAGCAAACCCAGGATGCAATCCGTTTGCTAAGAATTTTTATGGGGCATGACCTTGACGAAAAGGTTTTTAAACTGTAAAATCGTCTGTAAACCTAATCCATTAATTATAATATTTTCATACTATTTTACGTTATTAAATATAAAGAGTATTTTTCAGGTTAAGTAAAAAAAATGAGAGTAAGCAAAGCAGAGCAATTGACTGGCAAGCAAAAGGCAGCCGTCTTGCTGATGTCGCTCGATGTAGATGTAGCTGCTAAAGTATTTCAAGAGCTGGATATGAAGGAAGTCGAAAATATAGCTGTTGAAATTACTAATTTAAAAGATCTTCCTCAAATTGTGGTTGAAGATGTGATTGACGAGTTCTATCAGCTTATGACTGCGCAAACCTATATGATAGAAGGGGGATTAGATTATGCCCAAGTTATACTTGAAAAAAGCTATGGGCCCGAAAGAGCAAGAGAAATTGTTGAGAAAATTAGAGTTCTAACCACTGTTAGAGGTTTTAACGTTTTAAAAAAATCCGATCCGCAGCAGTTAGCAAGTTTTTTGTCGAAAGAACATCCGCAAACTATTGCTTTAATTTTATCGCACTTGCCTTCGGATCAATCTGCTGAAGTGCTTTCTGAGTTCAACGAACAGCTAAGGGCAGACACAATAATGAGAATAGCAAAGCTCGGAAAAGTTTCTCCAGCCTTAGTTTCACAAGTTGAGCATGTCGTGGATCAAGTTGCCGAACAGACTCTTTCGCAAAATCTTGCCGCAGCAGGTGGAGCGCAATTAGTTGCAAATATTTTAAATAAAAGCAACAATGCTTCAGCAAAATCAATGATAGAAAATATTGAAGAAAAGGATTTTGGGCTTTCGGTTGAAATTAAACGACTTATGTTCCTATTCGAGGATATTGTTCTTATTGATGACAAAGGTGTTCAACGCATTCTTCGGGAAATTGATAAGCGCGATTTAGCTTTATCATTAAAAGTTGCCGATGAAAAAGTAAAACAAAAAATATTTAAAAATATGTCCGAAAGAGCTGCCGCTGTTGTGAAAGAGGAGCTTGAATATATGGGACCGGTTAAGTTAAAAGAAGTAGAAAGCTCGCAAATGAGAATTGTCGATGTGATTAAACGACTTGAAGAGCAGGAGGAAATCGTTATCGGTGGGCAGGGCAAGGAAGATATTTTCGTGTAGTCAAAATTAAAGGAGTCTGCTATGCCGCATTACAACATAAAGCTCAATAAACTGCCAATGCGTTTTTATGCACTAACACATAAAGATGACGGCTTGAGAAATGTTGAAAGTGAAACTGATATTATTGATGACGAAGCTTCAATCATTTCCGATGATTTTATTGAAAAGAAAACAAAAATCATTTCTGCTTTTTATGATGAATTTACTATTTCAGATTCAAAAAAGCCGATAGCTATTTCATTGAAAAATGTCCGAACCGAAGATGAGCTTCCGATAAAAGAAATTCAAAAAGAAATACAAAATGCTTATAATAAAGGATTTGCCGATGGACAAGACGTTGCAAAAACAACTCTTGAAGCGGATATTGAAAAATATTCAAGTTGGATAAAAAATTTCGATACAGTTGCAAATGAATTAAAAAGCAGTTACAATAGCGAAATAAATAAATTTAAAGAAGCAGTTAGCTCTGTTGCAATAATAATTGCTGAAAATATTATTAACTCAGAAATATCGCAAAATAAGAATTTAATCACAAAGAATTTTGAGAATATTTTTAAACAATTTGAAGATGAAGATATTTTTAAAATAAAAATTCATTCAGAAAATTTAGCTATATTAGAAGAAGTAAGCAGTTCTTTAACCAGCAGGCACAGCGGCAAGCAAGATATTGAAATCGTTGCAGATGACTCAGTCGATAAATTTAGCTGCGTTTTAGAAACATCTGCCGGCACAATCGACACAAGAGTTAAGATTCAGCTTGAAAAAATAGTGAGCAAAATGATTCAGCAGTTAGAAGAAAGCTCTGATTTATATGATTAACCCGGATTTATTTAAAAAAAAGGCGCTTGTTTCGCTTCGCGATTTAGACAAATACAAGCTAAGCGGAAAAGCTACAAAAGTAGTTGGCCTGGTAGTGGAAAGCGAGGGACCAAAAGCTCCTATCGGTGAAATTTGCATTTTGAAGAATAAAGAAGGGCAAGAGCTTAGCAAAGTTGAAATTGTTGGCTTTAAAAACAACACAATTCTTTCTATGATTTTGGGCGATTTATCTGAGGTTCAGCCCGGAATGGAATTAGTTGCAACTGGCGAGCAGTTATCTGTTAGCCTTGGAGATAGTTTGCTTGGGCGCGTGCTTGACGGAATGGGCGAGCCTCTTGACGATTTGGGTAGAATTATCCCAGAAGAAAGACGCTCTATTTATGCACTGCCACCCCATCCACTTACAAGACAAAGGATTAGAGAGCCGCTTTCAACTGGAATAAAGGCAATAGACGGGCTTTTAACTATCGGGAAGGGGCAGCGCGTAGGAATTTTTGCAGGCTCAGGTATAGGGAAATCTACTCTGCTCGGAATGATTGCCCGAAACACTTCTGCCGACATAAATGTGATTGCACTTATTGGTGAGCGAGGACGAGAGGTAAAAGAGTTCATTGAAGATAGCTTGGGAGAAGCCGGTATTCAACGCTCTATTTTAGTTGTAGCAACAAGCGATGCCGTTCCATTAGTAAGAGTAAAAGCCGCTCTTGTTGCAACAACTATTGCTGAATTCTTTCGGGATAAAGGTTTAGACGTTTTACTGATGATGGATTCGGCTACTCGCTTAGCTATGGCTCAGCGCGAGGTAGGATTGAGCATTGGCGAGCCACCCACCTCCCGTGGATACACTCCTTCGGTTTTTACTCTTATGCAAAAAGCGATGGAAAGGTCTGGGAACTCTGAAATCGGCTCAATAACAGGGCTTTATACCGTGCTTGTCGAGGGGGACGATATGAACGAGCCAGTTTCCGATGCTGCTCGCGGTATTCTTGATGGACATATAGTTTTGACGAGACGGCTGGCTTCCTTCGGGCATTACCCAGCTATTGATGTGCTTGAAAGCATTTCAAGGGTTATGAATGATGTGATTTCACCGGAGCATAAAAAAGCTGCAAAATTTGTTAAAGAGATGATGGCAACTTATCGTGGTGCTGAGGACTTGATTAGCGTAGGTGCATATCAAAAAGGGAGTAACCCAAGAATTGATAAAGCAATCAAGTTAAACGATATAATTAACGGTTTTCTAACTCAAGCAACTAATGAAGCGATTGATTTTGATGAGCTTGTAAATAAATTAATTAGCATTGCGAATGCTGAGTAAATGGCGAAAAAATTCTCATTCCGATTAGAGCCACTGCTGAATATCAAAGCTTTTCACGCTAAGCAAGCAAAAGAAGAGCTGATGGCAATACTGTATTTGAGAACGAAAAAAGAAAGCGAAATTGAGGAAAGAAATAATTATTTGAGTTCTTTATTTGAGCATAAACTTATTTACAGCAAAGCATCGGAAATTCAAGCTTTTTGGTATCATATAAACTATGTTAAAGAGCAGATTGCTAAGCTTGAGAACGAAAAAGAGCAATTAGTTGAGATTGAAAATCTAAAAAGAGAAAAATTTAATGCTGCTATGAAAGAGGAAAAAATACTTGAAAAGCTAAAAGAAAAAAAACGTCAAGCTTATTTTGAAGATATAAACAAAGAAGAAATAAAGCAGTTAGATGAAATTGCGCAAAAGAAATTTCAAAACTTTGAAATGCAGTAGCTATGAATCAAAAGCAACTAATACTATTGGTAATAATAATTTCAGCGAGTTTAATTCTTGCTTTTAGCTTGCTTTTTCTCGTTGTCCATTTTTTTCCGGAGTGGATTGGGATTGAGCCAAGTGAAACGGAGCTGAAAGAAAAAGGCATAAAAAAAGTTGCTTTGCCTCCGCTTATAAATCAAATTTACGTTTCCAAAGAAAAAATTGATGAATTTCAAAACAGCGCCCTAATAAACGATGTTTTAAATTTTCGCAATGATTCTTTGCAAAAGCTGATTTTCACATTAAATAAGCAGATTTTAGATCTATATAATAAAAACACAATTTTCACAGACAGCATAAAAAAACTTTCCGAAACCGACAAATCTAAACTCGAGCAGCAAAAGGAACTTAACGATTCTATAAGAACGCTTTATTCTAACTTAACTAAAGCGAACAATCAAGTAAAACTTCTCGAAAAACGCAGCGAAGATTATGAAAAATGGCTCAGTAGAAAGTATGATTCCTTAGAAACAAAAAACTTCACTGAGTTTGCAAAAATCTATAATAATTCAAATCCCAATGAGATTGCAAAAATTTTAGAGCAAATTGAGGAAAGAGATGCTGCTTTTATCTTGAAAAATATGAACAAGAAAAAAGCTGGCAAGATTCTTGAAGCAATGCAACCTGAAAGAGCAGCAGCTATTTTACTGCTTGGGGCAGACGATAGATAAATAGCTGATATTTAAAGGATTATTAAAAGAAATTGCAGGATGCAAGTAAATAACACTACTTTGCTGCTTGGGGGTGCAAATCCGAGCTGCGCTGCTAAGAATATTAGCCAAAATGACAAGCCAAAAAATAGCCATTTGTTTGATTTTAGCCAAATCGAAGGATTGCTTTTCGAAGATGAGCCATCGCTTCAACTTCTATCGTTTAATTTAGAATTGCAAGTTCAGAAAAGCGATGGGGAGGAGGAGCGAACTAATCAATTTGAAAACGCAGATTTTTGCTTATTTCCTTTAGAAAATGTTTTTTTTAGAGATTTAAAAGAAGCTAATCATAATGCTGAGGCTGAACAATTTAGCAATTTTAATTTAAGCAAGCCTAATATCAGCGATTCTAATTTAAGCAACTCTAATTCAAACACAAACTTGCCAGCGGAAGCAAAGGTCGATTTAGGTATATTTAATTTCTCTTTGTTTTCAGAGAATAAATCTGTAAAAATTCCTCAAAACGTTCAAAATTTGGCGGACAATAATCCACCCCTCCAAAACCAAAAAGAAAAGCAAAGTCCTTTAAAATCAATAGAAAACGCTCAAAGCGTTAACAGTTCAAAATTGAATATTATCGTTCAAAGCGAGGACGAAATTCCAGAAATGGAGTTTAAAATTGCTAAAAATAAAGAGACGCAAAGCATTTTATTTCAAAATGAGAATATTTTGAGCAATAAGCAAATCCAGAGCGAGAACACAAAGCACAATAATAGCCAACTGCAATTACTTTTATCTTTAAAATCAAATTCATACTTTCCAAAAGAAAGCGAAAGCAGAACGCAAAACATTTCACAAAAAATTGAAAACATTATCCCAAGTGATCTTAAAACAAGTGATCTTAAAACAAATAATGAAGCAAGCAGCGAGGAGGAAACAACATTAACGCAAGAGAAAAAGAATTTTACACCCGAGCAAAAAAATATAAAAGCCATTCCTTTCGCAGCTTTAGAGAATGAAGAAGCAAAGGCAATTAGAATTGAAGGGAAAAAAGAAGCTCAAATTTTAAAGCAAAATGATAAAATAGAATTAAATAAAAATGACAATATTGAAAAAGAAACTAAACCCGATTTTTCCGCACCAAAAAAAGAAAGCAAAGAACATTCTTTAAAAGGCGAGCAAAAGCAAAATGACTTTCTGGCGGAGAAAAGAATAACAAGTAATGTTAGCCTCAGCAGCGCTGCGGAAACCGAAGTTGAAGGAAACGATAATAATGCTCAAAATAAAGCGCAGCTGAATAAAAATAGCCAAGAAAACCAAACAGCAAATCTTGGAAACGCTTTGCATAAAACACAAAATCTTGCAAAAGATTTAAACGCATTGAACACAAGCAAAACTTTTGACCAGGGCATAAGTCAGTATACTACACGAATTTACCCAAATGAATTTGCAAGAACGACCTTTAATGTAATTAGCGCCTTGCCAGATAATTCATCTGGCACAGCAAATTTGATTTTAAAACCCGCTTCACTCGGCACAATAATTGTAAATATTAATCTGAAAGACAAGATGCTCAATGTTGATATTAAGCCAGAGAATAAAGATGTCGCAAAAATTATTGAAAGCCAGCTCCCGCAACTGAAAGAAAGATTAGCAAGCGTTGGAGTGCAATTCGATTCAATAAATCTGAACGAAGACCAAGCGGAAAAAGACTTAACTGAAAAAAAGCAATCTAAAAAAGAAGACAAAGAAAAGCAGAAAGAACTAAAAGCCCTGCAAGACTTTGTTAGCTCTTTAACTAAAGAAGAAAAAGAAATTGAGACGATAATCTAAAACGCAGGTAAAATCAAGTTTTTTCCAAGTTTTAGAAAATAGAAAATTCGCAATAAAAATTAGCTTTAATCATTTAATTTACTATTTTTTCACAATAACAAGGAGGTTCAAAAAATGTATATAAGTGATGTTGCGTCAACATTAAGGTATGGAACAACCTTCGCCTCGTCTGTCAAAGCGGACGATTTAAGCGATAAGGACAGGTTTTTGAAGTTGCTGATGGTCCAGCTTCAAAATCAAAATCCAATGTCCCCTTTGGAAAGTCAGGACTATACGGCGCAGCTCGCTCAGTTCTCTCAATTAGAACAGCTTAATGAAATTCGATCTTTGATGGAGCAACAGATTGAGACAAATTTAATTCTAACTCAGAATATTGCCAATAGCGCCCTGCCGGGCTTGCTCGGAAAAAATGCGAAAGCAGTATCTGATAAAATTAATTTTGACGGCGAAAATCCAGTCCCGCTTGGCTTTTTCCTACCATATCAAGCAGCGGAAGCAAGCATAACAATTAAAGACAGTGGCGGAAATATCGTTAACACTCTGTCTTTGTCAAATGATGATTTGCTTTACGGAAGCCATTCGATTGCCTGGGATGGAAAAGACCAAGATGGAAACGAACTCCCAAAAGGCAAATACAGTTTCGAGGTCAAAGCAACAAATGCTGCTGGCTCCTCTTTTGGAGCTGAAACCTACGCTTTTGGGACTATTGAAGCGTGCAGATTTACTGCAAATGGAACTGTGATTGTAATCAACGGCTTAGAGTATTCTTTAAGCGATATTACTGATATTTCAACAAATTAAGATGAAAGGAGTAAGCTGTTTTGCCGGATATAGAAGGAATAAGAGTTCCGTTTTTGCCGGCTGGCGGAATCCAAGAACTCGAGCGACAAACTAAATTCAGTCCAGATCTAAAAGTCAGGACAAGCTTTGAAGAAATTTTTAATAGCGAGCTTAGTAAGTTAAAATTCTCAGCTCATGCCCAAAATCGTATTAACAGCAGAGACATTGAAATTGACGATGAGAGCGTTCAGCGTTTAAATAACGCAGTTGAAAAGGCGAAAGAAAAAGGTTCAAAAGAATCTTTGGTGATCTTTGATGATAAGGCTTTTATTATTAATATACCAAGCAAAACAATCATCACTGCCCTCGACAAATTGCAGCTTAATAGCAATATTATTACAAATATTGACTCCGCTGTTTTTGCGTAAAAGAAGCCGGACCTTGCCCTCGGGCGGGAAGCTTCGCAATAGCTCTGATTGACCGATGAGCTATAAAAATAGAAAAACATAATATTTAGGATAAATAATTAACCAAGGAGGGTTATTATGTCATTAACAAGAGCTTTGACCAGTGGGATTAGCTCACTGCAATCGCATCAAAAGAAAATGGATGTCGTTTCCAACAATATTGCCAATGTCAATACTGTTGGCTATAAATCCAGTCGTGCATTATTTTCTGACGAGTTTAGTCAGATTCAAAAATTTGGACGCTCCGCCACTTCAGAAAGAAATGCTGGCGGGACGAATCCGCTACAATACGGCTTGGGCGTGCAAGTCGCCTCCGTTACCTTGGATATGAAGCAAGGAAACTTAGATATTACCGACCGTCCTCTTGATTTAGCTTTGCAAGGAGATGGCTTTTTTGTTTACAATATAAATGGAAAGCAGCTATATTCAAGAGCGGGAGCAATTTCTCGCGATACCGTCGGCAATCTTGTTGATTCAAGCACCGGCGCTTTTTTGCAAGGCTATAACGTTCAATTAGATGCAAACGGAAATACAATAAAAGATGAAAATGGAATTAACGCCATAAATTCCTCACTTTCAAATATCACCATTTCTCCAAGCACAATTTCCTCGCCAAGCCAAACGCAAAACGTTTCACTTGTTGGCAATCTAAGCTCAAGTAACGCAGTGGATTCCACTCGCGAAACAAGTATCAATATTTTCGACAATCAAGGTGGTGCCCACTCGCTTAAATTAATTTTTACGAAAACTGCAAATAGCAATGAATACAGTTTGACTACGGAAATTAACGGAACTGCGTTTGGGAGCGGCACAACGGTTACTTTCAATAGCGATGGAACCTTAGAAAGTCCTTCCGATATTACTATTAACGCCGCCGATTTGAATGGCGCACTTGGAACGGAATCTTTCGACCAAACTGCTCCAAAAAATATAACCGTCAAACTCGGAGAACAAGGCAATATTGCAAATAGTTTGACAAATTACGCTGGACTAAATACCGCAACTTTGAGCAGTCAAGATGGATACGAAGCTGGAACTATCAGAGATTTATCCGTAGATACTGACGGGCGAATCTGGGGCGCTTTTACTAATGGAAGGTCAGAGCTGCTTGGGCAGGTGGTGGTCGCAAAATTTGCAAACTCCGCAGGTTTGATAAAAGATGGGTCTAACTTTTTCTCCGTTTCACCGAACAGCGGGCTTGCAAACATTGGAACTGCTGGCGAAATCTTTCCTTCGACTTCTATCCACAATAATTCTTTAGAAATGTCTAATGTCGATTTGACAAAGCAATTCACAGATATGATTACAACTCAGCGCGGCTTTGAAGCTGCATCAAGAGTGATTACAGTAAGTGATTCTATGCTTGCCGAAATCAATATGCTTAAGAGGTAGTTTTAAATTTGCATTTTAGATGGACTCCACCTTCGGGGTGGAGTCCATCTTTTTTTCTACAATTTCCAATTTTTCCCCCGCTGGCGGGGGAAAAAGGGGGTGGATTAATTTCTTTGTATCCATAATTCTATGTTTTTAGTAAAACTGTTAATTAAAAAAAGGTGAATAAAAAGCACTAAGTAATTACAATATATAAAGATCCACCCCCTGCCCCCGCCAGCGGGGGATAAGTCCTTTTGCCATCTGCATTTTCAGATAAAAGTAAAAAAGCCGATGATTTAGTATTCATCGGCTTTTCTTTTGCTCCTGAGCACAGACTTGAACTGTGGACCCCCTGATTAACAGTCAGGTGCTCTGACCAACTGAGCTACTCAGGAATATTTAGAATACAAAATTATGAAAATTTTCTATTCTATGCAAATAATAATTTTAATTTTTTACTATTCTTCATACTGAAAACGGTGGAAAAAGCGAGTTTCATCAATTTTTAGATAATTCCTTGAAATAAATTCTAAAAATTTCTCCATTTTGCTTTTATTTTCGTTAAGCCAATTTTTAAACTCATCTTTTAAAACAGTTTGAAATAGCCAATAGCAATAGCTTTCAAACATATTGCTCTCAATTAAATTTTTCTGAAATTCAATTAACACATTTTGAAAAACGCTGTCCAGTCCATTTTCATACCAAAGAAGAACAAAATCTTTCCTTATTCGGTATAAATCTTTTATAGAAAACTCGCTTTTAGCGGAATCAATATTTTTTAAGAATGCCTTTTGAAAAATCTTTTGAAAAACTAATTGAAAGGGTAGAAATTCATAATCAATGTCGCCTTCTGTAACTATTCTAATGCCGGTGAACTCAACTTCTCCGAAAGCTAAATTTTCTTGCAACAAAGCCCCGATATATGTTTCGTATAAATTTTCTGCAATTTCAATATTTTTTTTCACATCACTTGAAAGGTTCAAAAAGATTTCTGCATAATGCAGAGCCCAGACCCGCTCTTGAGTTCTCGAATAGTAGAGCGACAAGCCATAATAATTATTGTGGTAGGCAGGGTCTTTTTTTACGCCTTGCTCCCAATAGCCAATCGCCAAGCGAATGTTGTCTCTATCGCTTTCGCAAAGTCCTCTTTCAAAATAGAGTCGTCCCGAGTTTGGGAAACGCTCCAGCCCCTCGTCATACACTCTAATTGCATCTTCTTTGTTATCTAAAAAATCATAACTATTTCCAAGTAATTGGTAAATAAGCTCATAAGAATCATCTCTTTTGATAAGCGGCTCTAAAATTTCGATAACAGATTCATAGTCTTCGCGTTTATAATAAGCAAGCGCTCTTTCGTAAGGGTAAGTAATGTTGTCTGGGTCAAGTTTTTCAGCTTCCAAGAAAATTTTTATAGCTTCAATAAGCTCTCCCTCGTTTATCAACTCAACGCCTTTTAAAGCTAATTTATGGGCTTTTTCTTTTGCGTCTTCTGCATTTAGTAGCTGACAGCCAAGAAAAAATGAAACAAAAGTAATAAAAAATAGAATTTTATTTAGTTTCATAGTAAATTTTTCCATAATTTAAATTGCTTATTTTTACAAATATAATAAAAATAATGAATAGAAGGAATCTTTTAAAGTTAGCTACTGCATCGCTCTTAATGTCAAAGTTTAGTTATAATTTGAGCTTTGCAGAGAGCAAAAGTCGAGTGAAAGCAAAAAAACTTGAAAGGGGCGATAAAGTTGGTTTAATATGCCCGGCAACTGCGGTGAGCGACCCAGGCGATTTGGAAAAAGCTCTTGAAATAATTAATTATTATGAGCTGGAGGTGGCTATTGGGAGCTCTGTAAAAAAGGGGGCTGGATATAAAAGCAGAACGATTGAAGAGCGAGTTGAGGATATGCACCAGTTTTTTGCTGATGATAGCATAAAAGCAATTTTTTGCATTCGAGGCGGCTATGGCTCTGCTCAGCTGCTTGATTCCATTGATTATGATTTAATTCGCAATAATCCAAAAATTTTCTGTGGATATAGCGACATCACAGCTTTGCTCAATGCGATTAATCAAAATACTGGGCTACTGGTTTTTCATGGCCCGATGATGCTTTCTGCTTTTACCCCTTTTACCGCGAAGTATTTTGAGGCAGTATTTTTCAATAACGAAGCCCCAATAGAGATGGCAAATCCAATCCACAGCTCTGGGATTCGCAATCCATACCCAACGCGAACCATTGTCTCGGGCAAGGCAAGCGGGGAGTTGGTGGGCGGGAATCTTACTTTGATTTCTACAACGCTTGGAACGCCTTATGAGATTGACACAAAAGGGAAAATTTTATTTTTAGAAGAAGTGGGGGAGGAGCCTTATCGCATAGACAGAATGCTTACACAACTGCGTCTTGCTGGAAAATTCAAAGATGCCAAAGGGATTGTGTTCGGGGATTGCGTGGATTGTGGCTTCGGAAAATTTGAATCCTCGCGAGTATGGGATTTCACTTTTGGGGAAGTTCTTGATAATTATTTTGCAAAATTGGAAATACCCGTGTTTTCTGGTTTGCTCATCGGACACAGTGCAAATCAAATCACTTTGCCAATAGGAGCGGAAGTCGAGCTTGACGCAAAGAATTGCAAACTAACTTTATTAGAAAGCGCGCTGGCATAGAAAAAAGAATTTCAGTTTTTTTATTTTTTACTTAAAATTAATGCGACTATAAAAAAGACTGTTTGAATTAAAATAATTACTGCTCCTGTCGGTAAATCCATTTGAATTGAAGCGATTAGACCGATAAAAGAGCTAAGAACCCCGATGATGATTGAATAAATTGTCATCTGATAAAAAGTAGAAGAAATAAGGCGAGAGCTGGCTGCTGGTATCACTAAAAATGCCGTGAGAAGCACTATCCCTACCACTTTTATTGAAACTACAATCGTTACAGAAATTAAAATAGAAAGCAAATAATCGTCTTTTACAACAGAAACTCTATCTGCCTGGGCAAGCTCTGCATCAAAAGTTGCATAAGCCCACTTTTTCCACTGAGAAAAAAAGGTAGCAACGGAAAGCAAAGCAAGTAAAAGACTGAAAAGCAAGTCGATTTTTTGAACTGAAAGAATAGACCCGAAAAGATAAGTAAAGGCATCGCTGGTATAACCTTTCTTTAAAGATAAAAATATAATACCAAGCGCAACGGAAAGGGAAAAAAGAATTCCAATTGAGGTGTCGCCGCTTAATTTTGATTTTTCTTTTAAATAAACGATAAGAATAGAAATAATGATGGTGAAAGGAAGGGCGACCCAAAGCGGTTCGGTTTCCAGCAAAATCCCAAGAGCAGCTCCACCAAATGCAGAATGAGCAAGCCCGCTCCCAAGAAAGCTGAGCTTCCTTTGAACGATAAAAACGCCATAATAGCTTGTTACAAAACCTATCAAAATCCCCGCCACAGCAGCTCTTTGTATAAAAGCTAAACTAAATATTTCAATCATTTCTTTTTACTCCAAAAATCATTTCGTGCTTGTGTCCAATATGCCCAAAGGCTTGGCGGAGATTTTTTTCCTCAAATGCGATTTTAGGCGGCGCATAGCAAATTTGACAGCAATTCAGCATCAAAACATAATCAGCGTGATGATAAGCGGCTTCCCAATCGTGAGTTACCATCAAAACAGTTGCATTGCTTTCTTCTTGATATTTCCCAATTAAGCTATTCAAATCATATTCGCTTGCTTGGTCGATTCCCGTTGCAGGCTCGTCTAAAATCAATAATTTTGGCTTTCTTACTATGCTTCTTGCAAGGTATATCCTTTGAAGCTCGCCACCAGAAAGCTTGCTCAAAGGGCGTTTTGAAAGATGCGAAGCAGCAACTTTTTCCAGTGCGTCTAAGCAGATTTCCCTTAATTTTTTATCAAATTTTTGAGGCCAAAAACCCAGCACACCTGTTGCAACAAGCTCAATCGGCAAGGCTGGAAAGCTCCTGTCCAATGTTTTTATTTGGGGGACGTATCCAATGTCAGTTCTTTTAACCTGTTTTGCTTCTTGTCCAAAAATTTTGATACTGCCAGAGTTTAGCTCGACCAAGCCAAGTATTGCTTTAAGTAAAGTGGATTTTCCTCCTCCATTGGGTCCGACTACTGTTGCGATGTCTCCTTCTTCAATTTGAAAAGAAACCTTGCACAGCGCGTTGTGAGTGCCAAATCGAATGCTTGCATTTTCAACGATAACTGCTTTATTTCCCATTAATTTCCCAATGCCTGTTTCAAAATACGTGCATTATAAAGGATAAGGTCCCAGTATGAATTTCTGCCCTCAACTCCTCCGTTTGGATCGAGAGTGTAAATATTGAGTTGAGCAGCTTCGGAAATTGCTTTTGCTGGCTTGTCTGGCAGTTGTGGCTCTGAAAAAATTGCTTTTGCGCCGCTTTGCTTAATTTTTTCAATTAAATTAGCTAAATATCGCGGACTTGCCTCTTTTCCGGGCGAAAGCTCGATTGCGCCTGCATAATTCAAGTTATAGCGTTTAAGCATATAAAGAAAAGAGGGGTGGAAAAGGAAAACATTTTCGCCTGCAATGTCTTTTAGCAATACTTCAACCTGCCTGTGCAGTAAATCGAGACGTTTTTCAAAAGCAGCGGCGTTAATTTGGTAAGAGCTGCTATTTTCTGGGTCAAGCGCCGACAAAGTATCTACTAATTTGGGCAGCATTGCTTTCACGGTAAGCGGGTCAGTCCAAAAATGCGGGTCTACATCGCCATGATGATGTTCGTGCTTATCATTTTCAGAAGTGCTATGATTTTCGTTAAAATAAAGAATATTTTCTTTAGGAACAAAATCAATTAGCCTAATAAAAGATTTTGCGGGCAGTTTTTCCGCCCAAGAATCTAAGTGAGGAGAAACGTAAAAAAGGCACTTTGCAATTTGAACTCTACTAATATCCGTTGGTTTGGGATAATATGTGTGGGGCGATGCGCCCGGCGGCACGATGTTGATTACTTTCCCTTTTGTCCCAACTATATGCTCTAAAATAAATTGCGAAGGGAAATTTGTAGTTACGTAAATTGGATTGTTTTGCCGAGAGCTGCAATTTGTCATAAGAAGTAAAAGC
>LSQX01357722.1_pt2 | contig 26059 bp, 24 predicted proteins | sample 654561 | NCBI WGS metagenome assembly LSQX01 (sample SAMN04489861, study PRJNA283612) | anaerobic digester metagenome | isolation source: 4 biogas reactors fed with cattle manure at either 37C or 55C with and... | place: Denmark: Kongens Lyngby | collected 2014 | reverse complement strand
CTCGTTGGCGCGGGTCCAACGTTCGCGGTTCGCCGGTGTACAGACCGTTCCGTGGCGGATCCAGAAAAGCGGCTGGGACCTACTATGCGACCCGCCAGGAGCGTCGGGCAACCGGATCCGTTCGCCTGAATTCCTTCAAGGGAACCGGCTGAATATGAGGTTTATCGCCATATGAGACGAGGGCCAGACCGGAAACGGAACCCAAAGGAGGGCGGTCGCGGGACGCCCGCTCCTGCACCGTTAGGCGGAGGTTGGCAACCGGTACGGGAGCGGGCGCATGCAGAGCGTCGGGATGGCCTAGGCTATGCCGTTCAATCCTCGGCCTCCATGAGGACCGGCAGGACGATGGGGCGGCGTTTTGTGCGCTCATAAAGGAAGCGGCTGAGGACGTCACGGGTTTGGTTCCGAATGGCGGACCAATCGGGCGGACTGCCGTTCGAGCGGGCGGCGACCAACTGGCGGATCTTGTCCCGCGCTTCCTCGATGAGGGATTCCGATTCCTTCATATATACGAAGCCGCGGGAGATGATCTCGGGTCCAGCGACGACTTCTCCGGTGCGGGGGTCTAGGGCTAAGACGGCGACGAAGATACCGTCCTTGGCGAGCTGCTGGCGGTCGCGCAGTACCACGTTTCCTACGTCGCCTACTCCGAGCCCGTCGACTAGCACGACACCCGACTCCACGCGGCCCGTCTTGCGGATCGAGTCGGCCGTCAGGACGATTCGGTCGCCGATGTCGGGAATGACGATGTTGTTCGCCGGAACTCCCACGCGCTGGGCGATCTTGGAGTGGGTATAGAGCATCCTATACTCGCCGTGGATTGGAATAAAATACTTCGGCCGCGTCAGGTTGAGCATCATTTTGAGCTCCTCCTGGCTCGCGTGACCCGAAACGTGCATGCCCGAAATCTGCTGGTAGATCACTTCGGCCCCTTTCCGGAACAACATGTCGATGGTGCGGCCGATGTATCGCTCGTTGCCGGGGATGGGATGGGCCGAGATGATCACCGTGTCTCCGGGGCGGATGTCGATGCTGCGGTGCTCGCCCGTCGCCATGCGTGTGAGGGCCGCCATAGGCTCTCCCTGGCTGCCCGTCGACAGCACCACCACCTCTTCGGGACGGTGGGATTCCAGCTGATCGATGGGTATGAGAAGTCCCTCGGGTATCGTCAAGTAGCCCAGCTCGGAAGCGATCGTCACATTGTTTACCATGCTGCGGCCCACTACGCACACTTTGCGGTTGTGGTGGAACGCTGCGTCGAACACTTGCTGGATGCGATGGATATTCGACGCAAAGGTAGCCACTACAATCCGGCCCGTGCTCTCGGCGAAGGCCTGCATGAGGCTGTCACCCACGGTGCGTTCCGAAAGGGTGTATCCCGGCCGTTCGGCGTTGGTGCTGTCCGAGAGCAGGCACAGCACGCCTTCCGATCCAAGCGCCGCAAAGCGTCCGATGTCGATCACCCGTCCATCGATCGGGGTGTGGTCGATTTTAAAGTCCGTGGCGTAAATAACCGCACCGAGGGGCGTATGAATTGCGATGTTCACTACGTCGGCTACGCTGTGGTTGACGTGGATAAACTCAACGTCGAACGCGCCGATCCGGATACGGTCGCCCGCCATTACTTCGATGAGCTCCGTCCCGCGCAACAGGTCGTGCTCCTCGAGCTTTGCCTGGACCAGTCCCAAAGTGAGACGGGTTCCGTAAACGGGTACGGCAAGCTGCTTGAGCACATAAGGCAACGCGCCGATGTGGTCTTCGTGTCCGTGGCTAAGGACGATGGCTTGGACCCGCGACGCGTTGTCCAACAGGTAAGAGATGTCGGGTATCACGAGATCGACGCCGAGCATCTCGTCGTCGGGAAACATGACGCCCGCGTCGAGTACGAGGATCTCGCCTTCATACTCGACGGCCCACATGTTCTTCCCGATCTCGCCAACCCCGCCTAGGGGAATCAAACTCACTTCTCGATTGTGCATACGAAAAAAAGACGCACCTCCGGCAGTAAATCTTGTAATCTCGAATCTTGCCTCGGTCAGCCTCTCGCTGCCAGGCTGTCCAAACGGCATATGATGAATGGGCCCGGACCTTGCATGGCCGCCTAAAAAGAAGAGCCCGCCCGCGAGGGCGGCGCCCAGTCGTCCTGTCTATTATATGACACTGCCGGAAGGAAGACAAGGGAATTTTCCTACAAGACAAATCGGCCGGCTAGAGAAGGGCCAAGGACTCGAGCACGCGGCGGATAGCGGCCACTTCTTCCGCTGTGGCCTCGCAGAGCGGGAGGCGCAGCGGACCCGCGTCGAAACCCATCAACTCCACCGCTTTTTTGACCGGAATCGGGTTTGTCGTAATGAACATCGCCTTGAATACCGGTAAGAGCTCCAGGTGGATCCGCAAAGCCTCGGACACCTCGCCTTGCTCAAAGTGGCGGATCATCGCCTGGATGCGCTCGCCGACCAAGTGCGACGCCACGCTCACCACGCCCCGTGCCCCGACTGCCAGCATGGGCAAGGTCAGCACGTCATCGCCGCTGTACAAGGCAAAGCGCTCGGGCGTGAGCCGGCGAATCCAGGCCGCCTGCTCCAGATCGGCGCCCGCTTCCTTTAACGCGACGATGTTGGGTACGTCCTGAGCCAGGCGTTGAACCGTCTCAGGCAGCATGCGCTGACCCGTCCGTCCCGGAACGTTATACAGCATCACGGGAAGGGACGTACTCTCCGCCACGGTACGGAAGTGGCGGTAGATCCCCTCCTGAGTCGGCTTGTTGTAGTACGGCACGACGAGCATGACCCCGTCTACCCCTATCCGTTCCGCAGCTTGAGTCAGCTCGACGCTTACTGCCGTCACATTCGTTCCGGTGCCTGCTATCACGACCGTCTCGGACCCCACCGCCTCGCGCACCGTACGGAAAAGCTCGATCTTCTCTTCAAAGGAAAGGGCCGGCGCTTCGCCGGTAGACCCTGCGACGACGAGACCGTCCGATCCACTCGCCGCCAGATGCCTGGCTAAGCGGGCCGCTTCGTCGAAGTTCACGCTGCCATCAGCTTTCATCGGGGTGATCATCGCAGTCAAGACACGACCAAGGGACACACCGCATCACTCCTTAAATGGCACGGCCTCGCGCTGCTGCTCGGCGAGGCAGAACTCCTTATGCAAGGCGCTGACTGCCGGCTGCACGTCGCCTTCACGCACGAGACATGAAATGTTGGCATGGGAATCGGATGTTGCGAGCACCTCGACGCCCGCGCTGGAAAGGGCACGCAAGACCCGGGAAACGACGCCCGGCACCCCGTGCATGCCGGCTCCTACCGCTGAAACTTTGGCACAGCCGGTCTCCAAAGCGTAGCGGAGCTCGAGCATGTTCAAGATGCGTTCGGTTTGGCGCCCTTGATCTCCTGCCACCGTGAATGCCACGCGCTCTCCGTTAATATGGATCATGTCGACGCTGATCCCTGCCGAACCGAGCCGGTCGAACAGGTCCAGCAGCCCTTCGTCCGTCTTCCCCGCTTCCACCTTCACGTATGTCTGGTTGCGCACGCAGGCTATGCCCGTCACCGTCCGGTCAGGGTACAATACGGCGCCCGGACCTTCGGAAACGGCACTTGATATTAGGGTGCCCGGGGAACCGGATCCGTTGCGCCTTACCCGGATGGGCACCCGGCTCGCCATGGCGACCTGCACGGCCCGGGGATGGATCACCTTGGCGCCGAGGTGGGCCAGTTCTACCGCCTCGCCGTACGTGACGTTACGCAACGTGGCGGCTTCGGGGACGATGCTCGGATCGGCGGTCTTGATGCCGTCGACGTCGGTGTAAATCTCGATCAGCTCGCATCCGAGCGCAACGCCGAGCACCGCTGCCGTCGTGTCGCTGCCTCCGCGGCCCAACGTCGTGATCTCGCCGTCCGCGGTCGCTCCTTGGAAACCGGTGACGACGGGCACCTGGCCTTCTTCGAGCAGAGCCCGGACCGCTTCCGGACGCACCGCCAGCACCGTAGCGCGCCCATGCTGACCATCCGTCATGATGCCGGCCTGGGCTCCTGTCAGCACCGACGCGGGAATTCCTTCCGAGCGCAAGAGGCCTGCCAGGACTACGGCGGCTATCACTTCGCCGCAAGACACGAGCAGATCCAGCTCGCGCAGGGGAAGATCGGGGGTATCCGAGACCAGGTCGAGCAGTGTATCGGTCGCATACGGATCACCGCGCCTGCCCATCGCGGATACGACGACCACGGGAGCATATCCCTCTTCGCGGGCCGCCCGAACATGGCCGACGACCGCGGCCCGGCCCGGACCGTCTGCGAGGGAAGTGCCGCCGAACTTTTGCACGAGGATTCTCATTTCGGGTCCATCATCCTTCAGCGCACGGGGCGTCGCGCGCGCTCGATCAAGATGGGTTGGAGCTGTCTGCCTTCCAGGGCCGCGGCGATCGTTTCGGGAATCAGATCGAAGGCGGCAACGCAAGAGTTCGGCTTGACTTCGGGGTTATCCTGGCCGAACGGCACGAAGTAGACGTTCTTTGTATTGAGCAAAATTGACAGATTGCGAGCGTTGTTGCCCAAGGCGTCGTTCGTTGAAACGGCCAAGACGACGGGGCGCAGATTCCTCAGGGTGCCCTTGGCCGCCATCAGGACCGCGGAGTCAGTGAACGCGTTGGCAAAGCGCGCCAGGGAGTTGCCGGTGAGAGGTGCGATGACGAAGCAATCGAACGTCTTTTGCTGGCCCGTGGGCTCGGCATCTACGATGGAGGTGATGGGCTCATTTCCTGTGATCTCGGCCAGAAGCTTGGCCAAATTCTCTCCACTTCCGAAGCGAGTCGTCGTGGTGACCGCAGTGTGGGACATCACGGGAATCACCCGCGCTCCTGCCGCCAGTGTACGCTCAACTTGCGGGATCACCTCGTCGTAGCTGCAGTGGGAACCCGTCACGCCCCAGCCTATCGTCTTGCCGTCGAGTCGCATGGTGCATGCCCCCTACCGTAAGGTCCGGAAGATTGCGCAGCCGGACGCACCACGACGGTTACATGCACAGTTTGTAGAGAAGCGGAGGAACGCACCGGGCTAGGATTTCGCCGGCCGTCTGAGGAGCGACGCGCCCGGGCAGCCCAAGTTCCAAGAAGGCTTTGATTCCAAGGGCGCGGGCTGCTTCGAAGTCCGTTCCGCCCGGCGCCGATGCGATGTCGATTATGACGCTTTCGGGGTCAAGTTGCGCGAGGAGAACGCGGTCGAGCACACGGGCCGGCACCGTGTTAAAGATCAACCGGCATGTGGGCAGTACCGTGGGCAAGCGCTCCCAGGGCACCGGATGAGCCCCCAACTCGTAGGCACGGGCCAACTGCCCCGGGTTGCGGGCGACGACGTGCGTCCGGGCACCGAGGCCCACTAACATGCGGGCTAACGTTACGCCGCAGCGTCCGAAGCCAAGGACAGCCGCGCACGTGCCGTGGATCGTGACGGGGAGTTCCTCCATGGCTCGTTGGAGGGCGCCCTCCGCCGTCGGGATCGAGTTCAGCGTCGCGATTTCGTCGACTTCGGCGAGTTCTACGACGGGAATGCTGAACTCCTGCGACAGGGAGCGGATGAGCGGCTGGGCGATGCCGATAAGGAGCGGCGTACCGGGTCGCATTTTGGCGAATACGAAGCGATCGAGGACGAGCTGTACGTCGGGATCAGGGACCGCTTTGATCCTTCCGGCCCCGTCGGTACCGCTCATCGGAGCAATGACGGCGTCGGCGGCGGCCGCGGCGTCGGGCAGCGACCGGCCGATGCGGACGCCCTTGGCGTCCGGCACACGGGTATAGCCGACGGCGGTGACTGCCGCACCGGCCTCGACCAGAGCGGTAAGGAGCACGTGCTCACGCCGGTCGCCCCCTGCCATCACCACCTTGAGCCCCGCGAGATTGACTGACAAGAACGATCGCTCCTCGTGAGAAGACCCGCCCGGGTTGTGCGTCTTGGCTGCGCACTCCCACTATATGTACCCCATATCGCGGCGGTGCACCGTGCGCTCGGCCGAGGTCAGTCGAACAGCAGCTTCTCGAGGCCGATGAGCACGCCCCGCACTTCGTGCACGCGCCGCAACGCAGCCAGCACACCGGGCATGAAGCATTCGCGGTGGATCGAATCGTGACGGATCGTGAGGGTTTGTCCCGGCAGGCCGAAGATGACTTCCTGATGGGCCACAAGCCCGGGCAGACGCACGCTGTGAATGTGCACGCCGCCGGCGTCAGCTCCGCGGGCGCCTTGGACCAGCTCGACGCTATCTAAGGCCGCAGCAGGTGCCTCCCGGCGAGCCTCGCGGATGAGGTCGGCTGTGTACAGGGCCGTACCGGAGGGTGCGTCCCGCTTTTGATCGTGATGCAGCTCGATGATCTCCACGCTATCGAAAAGGCGTGCCGCCTCCTGAGCAAAACGCATCATAAGGATGGCGCCCAGGGCAAAGTTCGGCGTATGAATCACGCCGACACCCCGCTCGCGAGCAAGCTGGTCGATGTGGTCCCACTCGTCCCGCCCGAGGCCGGTGGTGCCCACAACCGCGTGCACGCCCCTCTCCACCGCAACGAGCACGTTGTCGTAAACGGTATCGGGCCGCGTGAAGTCGACGACCGCGGTCGGCCGTGTCGACCCGATGGCTTCCTCCAGCCCCGCCGCGGTCTCGATCCCCAACGGACCAAGGCCGGCCAGGACGCCCGCGTCGGTGCCGGAGAAACCCGGGTCGACCGCTCCGACCAGTTCCATGTCAGGCGCCGCGTGGACGGCCTTGACAACCTCACGTCCCATCTTGCCCCCGGCGCCGACTACCACGACCCTTAAGTCCATCCTAGCTATTCCTCCTTGCTTGGGTTTATCTTCGTTCGATTCGGCACGGGGCTGTTAAGTCCTGGTGCAAAAACGCGCAGGACCGGAGGCCGCGCTTGCCGCGACCTCCGGTGCCCGCTGCGCACGCCATGGGATCCAGGCACTTAATCGTATACTTGCACCTCGTCGGCACCGAAGCGACGGAGCGTCTCCTCCGCTTCCTCGATGCGCTCTCCTTCGGTCTCGACCACGGCGAGCAGACGACCCTCTCGCACGTCCTGCTCAAAGCGGCGCCCCTCACCCTCGGGGATACCCAGGTCAATCAAGCCGCCCGCGATGCCGCCGGCAACCGCCCCACTGAGGGCCGCCGCCAGTGGTCCGGCGGCTACTAACGGACCGATTCCCGGAATGGCCAACGCCCCGGCGCCGGCCAGAAGACCTCCGAGGGCTCCTAAGCCGCCACCGATCGCCGCACCTTCTGTCATGTCCTCGTTGCCCACCATGGTCATTTGGTCTCCGTTCGTAGCGGAGCCGTCATCGCCTCCGCCCTCGTCCTTGGCTACGACGGACAGCTCGTCCTCCGTGAAACCCTGTTCCTGTAAGGCCTCGATCGCTCGGTGGGCCCGGTCCCTTGATTCGAAAACGCCCACGACGGTAGACATAAGCCTTCACCCCTCCTCATCTCATTAAGGCCCAAGCGAAGGCTAGTGTGCCCACGGCGACCGGGAAAAAATCCTGTTTACCGTAGGAGGCCGGTTTAGAGGGGGCGGCGTCGCAATTCATCCCCAGTTTCCGCCGTGCTCAGGTCCACGACGATCAGGTCGACGCCGATCTTGCGAATGCCATGCCACGGTACGACCAGCTCCCGGCGATGAAAAAAGCGACCACGGTACGGGATGACGATCGACTCCACCATGCCCGTGGCCAAGTTGACGATGAGATCGGTCTCGTTTACCACGCCGAGCCGCACGCCCTCGTCGATGTCAATAATTTCCTTGCCCGCCAGATCGCTGTATTTCACGGAGCCCACCTCCGCTACAACCTATGCGGACAGCCGCAAGAACTGGTCATCTTTTACTCGGCCCGCACACCGGTGGAACCGAAACCGCCTGCTCCCCGCTCCGTCGCGTCGAGCTCATCCACTTCCAGGAGCCGCGCGACGCCGACGGGCACGAACAGCATCTGGGCTATCCGGTCGTGGGGGCGGATCGTGATCGGCTCGTCGGACAGATTGACGACTGCTACGAGCACCTCGCCGCGGTAATCAGAGTCGATGACGCCGACGCCGTTGGCTAGCGCAAGCCCCGCCCGTGTAGCAAGGCCCGACCGGGCGAAAACCAAAGCCACCCAGTCCCTACCCGGCAAAGCCAGGGCGATACCGGTAGGCACGGCGTGGCGTGCCCTCGGCGCCAAGGTGAGCGGTTCGTCGATCGCCGCGACCAAATCGAGTCCGGCCGCGCCGGCTGAAGCGTAATAGGGAAGCGGCGTGCCTTCGCGCACACGCTTGATGCGTACCGTCAGTGTGTGATTCAGCGTCCTATCCCCTTCCATGTCGCGTGTTGCCTAGCTTCAGACGTCTCGCTCTTCCCGTGTCCCGGTCCTCGGCGGGCGCAGCCCGAAAGTCAGGTGCAAGAGCGCGACCGACAGCCCCTTGACGTTTCTGTACGTGGCGACGACGAAACCGAGTCCCAAGGCGACGCTCAGTGCAACTTGCAGGTAAATATCGAGGCCGGGCACTAGCCAATTCAACAAGAAGACGAAAGCCGCTACGAACACCGCGGCGATGGAATACGAGACAACGACTGTAACCAGGAAGTCGCCCTCCTCGGAACGTTCGAAGAGGACTCCGCACGCGGCACACCGGGTGTGTCGCCTGAGACCGGTATACAGCCTCCCTTCGCCGCAATCCGGACATCTGAGGCGCAAACCGGTCCAGAGAGTGTGTACAATCCGGGGCATACGCTGCGAGGACACTCCTTCCGCAAGAATATCAATCCCGTATTCGGTGCGACCTCACCATCCCGGGCCTTTCCAGCCGTTCGGAAGCGGTCCGATGGCGGTGAGTGACAGGGTGTCCCCGTTGAGCACCCGCGCCGCCACACGCATCGTATCTTCGTGGGTGACGGCGTCGATGCGGGCCATCAGCTCATCGGGCGTAAGCAGCTCCTCCTCGAAAAGCTCGGCCTTGCCGATGCGGCTCATGCGGTTGGCGGTGCTCTCTAGACTGAGCATGAGGTTTCCCTTAATCTGCTCTTTGGCTCGCCGCAGCTCCTCTCCGCCGATGCCCTTGCGCGCGACTTCACGGCACTGTTGGTGAATGATCTCGAGGACGGTGTCAACGTGCTTCGGGCTTGTCCCTGCGTAAATGGCGAAGATACCCGCCTCGTGAAAGCTCGAATGGTACGAATAGGTAGAATAGACGAGGCCCCGCTCTTCGCGCAGTTCTTGGAAAAGGCGGGAGCTCATGCCGCCGCCGAGGGCCGTGTCGAGGACATAGAGGGCGAATCGGTCGGGATCGTGGCGTTCGACTCCGTAGCCTCCGACCACGAGATGGACTTGCTCGGTTTCCTTGGGCCGGATCACGCGGGCGCGCTTCGGCACGGCGGGGATGTGGGTGTAGCGATCGCCTTGACCGTTGAGCTTTTCGAAGTGGCGCCTTACCTCGGCGACGACTTCTTCGTGGGCGACGTTGCCCGCCACGGAGACGACGATTTTCTCCGGTGTGTAGTGACGGTTCATATGTTCCAGGATCGCGTCTCGAGTGATGCGCTCTATGATCTCGGCGCGTCCGAGAACGCTTTGGCCTAGGGGATGGGGATGCAGCACAGCCTCGGCAAAGAGATCATGTACGAGCTCATCGGGCGAGTCTTCGTACATCTTAATCTCCTCGAGGATGACGCCTTTCTCCTTTTCCAGTTCCGACTCCATGATGGTCGAGTTGAGCAGCATATCGGCCAGGATCTCGGTGGCCATTGGCAGGTGGCCGTCGAGCACACGCGCGTAGTAGCATGTATGCTCTTTGCTCGTGAAAGCGTTGAGCTGACCGCCTGCGGCATCGATCTGTTCGGCAATGTCGCGGGCGGTGCGGGTTGTCGTCCCCTTGAAGAGCAGATGCTCGATCAAGTGCGAGATCCCGTTGTTTGTAGGATCCTCGTCCCGTGAGCCGGATCGAACCCAAAAGCCGATCGTCACGGAACGGACGTGCGGGATTTCCTCCGTGACAATGCGGACTCCGTTCTCTAATCGAGTCTTCTTGTACAAGATCCTTGCTTCCCCCCAACCTACTGGCGCATCCCTCTACCCCTTCCCTCGTCTTATGGTTCGCTATCTGTGGCGTCACGCCTGCCTCGCCCGCACTTTTTTGCTCGAGCTCCGTCTACGTGGCTTCGGCCGAGCGCAGCATTTCGCCGACCGGCACGAGGCGGAGTCCTTTTTGCCGCCCCGCCCGCACGAGGTCCGGTAAGGCCTCGAGCGTATTGGGACGGGGATGCATCAGCACGATGTGACCCGCCGCGAGCTTCTGCTCAACGCGGCGTACGATAGTTTCTGGCGTCGGATCCTGCCAGTCGATGGTATCGACGGTCCAAAGCACGGTCTGATAGCCCAGTTCCCGGGCGCGACTTACGATCCGTGCATCCCATTCGCCGTACGGAGGAGCGTACAGTTTCACCGCTCTTCCGCCCGTGAGCCGGTCGAGGATTTCCTGGTTATCCACGATGTGCGCCGTCAGCTCGCTTTGCGTTAGCTGCTTCGGGTGGGCATGGCTCAGGCCGTGGTTGCCTATCTCGTGGCCTGCGTCCGCCATCTGGCGCAGCAGATCCGGGTGCCGCTGTGCCCATCGGCCGGTGACGAAGAAGGTGACACGCACATCGAGGGTGCGCAAGAGTTCCAGCAGGGCCGGAATATGCTCCTCGCCCCAATCCACGTTGATTGCGAAGGAGGCCATCCCTTCCGCAGCCGGTACTTCAAACACGGCCCCTTCGGGAATGGCTGCCGCCGGCAGCGCGGCGGTTCGTCGCTGCGGCCTTTGCGTTCCGGTGTTGGGATCGATGACGAAATTGTCACGGTATATGAGTTCGCCTACGGGCACGATTGCAAAGCCCCTGGCCTGGATCTCCGGAATGAGGATTTCGATGGCCTGGGGTGTATTCTTCCCTGCGTTATGGAAAAGGACGATCTCACCGGGCTGCAGGTTCTGCAAGACGCGGCGAACCATGAAATCGGCGCTCACATCTTTCCAATCGAGAGAGTCGATCGACCACTGGATCGTGTAATAGCCCAAAGAGCTGGCGGCCTCAATGACCTTGTTGCTGTACTCTCCGAAGGGAGGCCGGAAGAGGATGGGATCCTCTCCCGTTATGTCCTTGAGCAGGGCGTGGTTTTTCTTGAGGTCGGCGATGATCTCGTCGCGGGTCATACTGTTCATGTGGGGATGGGCGTAACTGTGGGTACCGATCTCGTGGCCTGCCTCATGGATTTTCTTGACGTAGTCGGGATGTTTTTCGACCCAGTAGCCGGCTAGGAAAAAGGTCGTCTTTACCCCGTAGCGGTCCAAGATGGCCAAGATTTCGTCGGTCAGCTCGGTACCCCAGGTGGCGTCGAAGGAGATCGCGATGCGCTGCTCGGGTGTCTCCACCTTGTAAATGGGTACCAGGCGTCCGGAAACCATCGACGTGACAGCCTGAAGGGCCGGTGACACGAAGCGGCCGGCCAGAACACCCACGGCGATGAGAAGGGACGCGGCCACGAGAAGGGACCACGGGCGGCGAAACAAGATGATCATGGGGCAGTCGACTCCTTACGGGTCTCTGCCTCATGCTATTAGTCTGCCGGCCGTACTATGCTACGCACCGACGCGGGAAGATCGCGGAGCGTCTCGACACGCACCGGTGCAGGAGGCAAGGAGGAAAGCAGCACCTGGCCGTAGCGCCGGGTGAGGAGGCGCCGATCGTAGATGACCACCGCCCCCCGGTCGGAGGCGGACCTGATGAGCCGGCCGAATCCTTGTTTCAACCTTAGCGCGGCCCGCGGAACCGAGTAGTTTTCGAAGGGATTCAGTCCCCGCTCCCGCAAGCGCTGCGTCCGGGCTTGGGCTACCGGATGGGTCGGCACTTCGAACGGGAGTTTGGCGATGACGACGAGGGACAGGGCCTCACCCTGCACGTCGACCCCTTCCCAAAAACTGTCGGTGCCAAAGAGGACCGAACCGGCAGTTTCCTTGAAACCGGTCAGTAGTTGCAGGCGCGGCGCCTCTCCGTGCACCCACAACGAAAGGCCGTGGCGTTCCAAGAGGTCACGCAAGGTGTCCGCGGCGTAGCGCAGCTGGGCATACGAAGTGAACAGCACGAAAGCCCGCCCGCCGCAGGCCACGAGCAGCTCACCTAAGGAAGCGACCAGTTGGGCCGTGAAGGCTGGGTCCCCCGGTTCGGCGATATCGGACGGGATGTGAATGCTCGACTGCGCTCTGTAATCGAAGGGCGAATCGATTTTCGCCGTGCAGAAGTTGACGTCTCCTGGAACGCTCGCCGTACCGCCCGCCGTGAGGGTCTGGATCCCCCAGCGTCCTGTAACATAATCGAAGGACCCGTTGACTGTGAGCGTCGCCGAGCACATGACGACGGATCTTATGGCCTGCCTCAGCCAGCTTGCCAGATGGGGACCTATCTCGACGGGTGCGCTGCACAGACGGATTGGTTTGCGGCCGCCTTCCCTCTCCAGCCAGAAGACGGAATCGGGATCGTCGGCCGCCACGAGCCAATCCAATACCTCGGCCGTCCGGCGGGCACGGGCAGCCAGCGCCTCGCCTTCGTGGGCTTGGGCGTTCAGGTCGCCCGCGTCACGCAACTTCGTGCACAGGTGGCTGAGCTCGTCGGCGACCGTCCGCAGTGCACTGCTCAGCTCATCGGCGGCAGGGCAGATTTCGGTGCGCCATGTTGCGTCCTGGACGATGGCCCAGGCCGACTCTCCTTCCTCCCGCCCGTTTCGATCGCCTGCCCATTCCGACAGAGCGGCAAAGAAGGTCGACGCGAGCTCCTCTGCTTTACCTACGTTCGGCAGCAGATCCGAGTAGATGCGTTCCATGATGAACGTTGCCGCTGTACCGAGGCTGGGCAGCTTGGTGACTAAGCGACCCGCATAGCCTCCTAGCTCCCCGCGGCGGCGCCTGCGCACGATCCGGCCCAGCAGCTGGCGCATGCCAAGCTCCGAAAGGCGGTTGCCCAGGTGATCCGTCGCCACATCTTCGACGTGATGGGCCTCATCGATGATCAGGTGCGAGTAGGGCGGCAGGACGGCTTCACTTTGCCACCCGAGGACGCCGCGAACCGCTACGTCGGCGAACAGTAGGTGGTGGTTGACGACGAGGAGATGGGAGTCTTCCATCTGCCGGCGCGCCTTGAAGAGAAAGCAATGCTCATATAAGGGGCACTCCTGCCGGAGGCACGTGTCGCTCTCGGCGCAAATGCTCGACCAAAGGGACGGGCTAGGACTAAAGGGCAGTTCGCTCAGGCTTCCCTCCTCCGGGCCGGCCGCAACCCATTCCCGGACGGCTGCCAGCTGCAGTTCGGCTTCCGGCTCGAACAAATCGCCGCTGCCTTGCAACGCGTTTTGATAACGGTGCAGGCACAAGTAGTTCTGCCACCCTTTGACCAGGGCGACTTTCAGTTCGGGCGCGAACACGTTGCGCACGAAAGGTATGTCTTTGTGGACGAGTTGCTCTTGCAGGTTGATGGTATTCGTCGAGACGACGACCCTCTCGCCCGTTTCCAAGGCGAAGCGGACGGCGGGAAACAAATAGGCGAGGGACTTGCCTGTTCCCGTCCCTGCCTCGATCAAAGTGATGCCGCCCGATGCAAGGGTCTCGAACACGAGACTCGCCATATAAGCTTGTTGCGGACGATACTCGAAGCCCGGCAAGGTGGCGGCGAGAAGTCCGTCGGGCGAGAAGACGTCGGACATGGAAAGCCTCCTTAACGCTCGCTCTCCACATCATTCGTCGCGGGTGCGAAGCGCCCCTTCTCTACCGCCTTCCCCAGCGGTCGAGCGCGCTAAGCAGACGACTGCTCTCGATCCAACGCGAGAGCGAGTCCCTCTCTGCGCGAACTTGAACGAGGCTCAGGAGGGTGAGCAATACGAGGCGGGCGACCGGTGACAATGCAAGGACGCAGAACCACCCGGCCACCAGACCGAAGGCATTGGCCCCGCTGTCGCCGAGCATGGCACGGGAGCGCAAATCCCACGGCGCGTAGGCAGCAACGCTCACGGCAAAAGCAAGCCAAAGGTCGGCAGCAGGCCGGGACAAGCTGCCTAACGCCGCCGCCGTTAAGAGCAACAAGGCGCCTTTGATGCCCCGGCCGGGACGGACGTCGAGCAAATTCACCGCGTTCGCACTCAGTGACATCAGTGCGGCGTCCACTATGACCCATGGCGCGGGCCGCTTTAAGGAGGAAGCGACGCCCAAAGCCAATGCCGGCAGCAGGATCGCCTTGAGGGCGCCGGTAGTGAGTTTTCCCCGCAGGAGGGCGGCGAAATGCCCTTTGAGTCCCGTTTCGTGGCGCGTGCCGGCCACGTCGTCCAACAGGCCGATGCCGAGCGCCCCAAAGGTTAGTGCAGCGGTGGCAAAGCCTAAAGGATTTTCCGCCGCGGCGTGTGCGATCGATGCGAAACCGGCCGCGAAAGCGGGAAGGAAACCAGCGGAAACCGGAACGAGCCGCTCGCGGTAGTTCCGCCGCGCAAGGCCGCCTTCCGCGAGCAAACGCAAGAACCCGGGTAGGGCCGCAGCCACCAGTAGAGCTGTTCCGGCCGCCACCGCGACGGCGCGCACCGTCACCACGGAAGGCACCTCGCGACCACGGTATACAGAATGTGACAAAGCTGCCGGGCCCGGTGAAGAAATCCCGGGAGCGACCGGCCTAAGGCTCTGTGTGAAAGGGGCAACGGAACCTCCGCCACCCGCCAGCCTGCCCGCAGCGCGTCAATGGTCAAGGCGACCTCGAAGCCGTAGCCGACGCTGCCGCGCCAGCACTGCCAGACAGGGCGGATCAGGGCCCTTTGACCGGAGAGGGGATTGGCAATGTGCTTTCCGGTAAACAGCCGTACCAACCACGCGCTGAAGCGCCGCACGATCCCGAACCCACCTTCGCGTCCTGCCGCCGGCCACGCCGCGATCGCCATGTCCGCCTGGCCCGCCAAGACGGGATCGAGAAGGTCGGTGACGCGCTCCGCCGAATCGCCCAGATCGGCGTCGACGAACAGGAAAACCTCCTCCGGACTCGCAGAGACGCCCGCGGCAAGCGCAACGCTCTTGCCCCGGTTCCTCGGAAGCCGCAACACTTCAGCGCCCGCCCGCAAGGCGCGCTCTGCCGTGTCGTCCGCCGAACCGTCGTCGACGACGAGGACCCGGACGACGCGGCCTGTGCGCAGCAGCGCCCCGATCGTCCGTCCAATCCGCTCGCCTTCGTTGTAAGCGGGCACGATCGCCACGACGGTAGGGTTCACTGCCCGGAGCCTTCCTCGTGCAAGGCCTCGGCTAACACCGACGCGAGGCGCAGACCGCCGGCGGGTGTTTCGACGTAAGAAACAACCGGTACCGGCCAATCCCGCCAGTGGTCCGTTGGACGTCCCACGATGCCGGCCGCGGCCGGTTTCCCGCGCTCTGCCAACCGTGCTGAGAGGTCCCTCACCAAGGACGCCGACGGCGGGCCTAGAACGACGACGGCATCGGGTGGCACCGTTGACGCCGGGCTCAAGACGCCCTCCGCGATGAGAGGTTCCATGGCCGGTGACGTTTCCCCACCGAGAAGGAAAAGGGCCAACGACTCGACGAAGGCGGCATCGACCTCGTGCGTGTTTTCAAAGAATACGGGCGTGACACGGGCCCCGAGGATGCGCAGAAGGTCCTGCGTCGCGGCGGCTTTTCCGGAGTCATGCCGGTGGACAAACACCGTGACCGTCCGGTCCCGCAAAGCGTCGCCCAGCCATTCGACCGCCACTTGCGTCCACGCCTCGTCGTAATAGGCCATGTCCTCGGTTTGACGTGCCAACGCTTCGGCAAGGCGCAAGTTCTCGTCCCGCAGCTCTCCGAGGCGCCGCTCGATTTCGGTGATGACCGCTTGCTGCTCCCGTGCCAGCGCGCCGCCGTCGGCGAGGGAGGCACCGATCACAAGGCCTAAGCCGAGGGCGAGGAAGACCGCCGTCAAAGAACCCAAGTGATAGCGGAAGCTGATCAAGTGCGACCCTCCCCGCAGTCCGGGCCTTTACCATCCGGCAAAGACCCTGATCCGTAGCCACAGCAAAGTCAACAGCCGGCGAAGGGGCGTCGAGAGCAACGTGATGAGCAGCAAGGGAACCGCGGCGGCCACGGCGAGCTGACCCAGCCCGCGGTAGAGGCTTTTCTCGTGGCTGCCGTACAGCCTGCTCACGCCCTTCGCGTCGAACAGTATGGGGCCGACGACGAGCCGGACAAGGAAGGTGCTGGCCATGCCCTTGCGGCCCTTCTCCAAGAAATCCACGGCGTTCGAGTGGGTGCCAACCGCCACGATCAACCGGGCCCCCTTTTTGTAGGCTACCCACAAGGCGACGTCCTCGCTTGTTCCCCTCGCCCGGATCACTTTAGCGGGCAGTCCTAGGCTGCGGACGCGGCTGAGTCCGGGTGCCCTGCCGTCACGGTAAGCGTGGACCAGAATTTCCGGCGCGGACCTAAGCGTCTCATCGCTCACGCTGTCCATATCCCCGACGATCAGATCGGGGGTGAAACCTGCTTCACGCAGCGCGTCGGCGCCGCCATCCACCCCGACGAGTACCGGCCGGCTCTCGTGGATGTACGCCCGCAAAGCAGCCAGATCTTGCCGGTATCCTTGTCCGCGCACGACGACGACGACGTCCTTGCCGCGCATTTCGCAGTCCAGATCGGGAATATCAATCTCGCCGAGGAGCCCCTTCTCGCGGTAGGCGTAAGCCAGGGTGTTTTCGATGAAATCGTCGATACGATTGTGCAGGTCAGCGTGGAGAGCCGCGAGTTTTTCCTCTAGCTCCTCTTCTTTCCGCAGCACTCCCGAGCCGAGCCATTCGTTGCCGCGAAAAAGGTCCGGACCCTTCAGGATCAACAGTTCACCTTCCGTGACGCGGTCGAGTAATTCGGGGCTAAAGCCGTCGACGAGCGGTATGCCGGCTTGCACCACGAGCAGGGGCCCGCGGTTTGGATACCGTCCGCTCATAGACTCCGCCGCATTGACTACGGCCCGGACCCTTGCCGCGATGAGGCCCTGGGCCGATACCTCATCCAGATCTTCGTGGCAAATGAGGGCAATTTCTCCCGGCTTCAACCTTGGTATCAGATCTTTGGTACGCCGGTCGACGCGCACGCGACCACGGCACTCCACGGCAAGCCCTCCCAATCTGATACCGGCACTCGCGTAGTAGTATCAGTAGGGAGAGCCGTGACTATGCGAGGAAGCGGCGCCATGCAAGCGCAAGTGGTCGGCCAAGCGGGCAATGAACAGGCCGTTGGTGGGCTTTCCTTTATCCTGGTGAATGGAGTAAGCAAAAAGATAATGGATAAGATCCATGTTTCCGCGCATCCACGTGACCTCGATTGCGTGCCGCATGGACCGCTCTACGTGGACTGGGGTGACGCCGTAGACGTCTGCCACCTGCGGATAGAGGCGGGACGTGATGCTATGAAGAAACGAACGGTCCTCTACGGCCAGGGCAACGGCCGTCTTTAGGTAGCCGAATCCCTTGAAGTGGGCCGGCACGCCCAGGTCCGTCAAGATCTTTGCGGCTTCCTTTTCGTACGCGAGGCGGCGCCTTTGACTCAGCCGGGCCTCCGTTTGGCGGGCAGCCGGTCTTGCGACCTGAACGAGGCGTTTGACTAGGTTCTGCACTTCAAACGGGCGCATCAGGCAAAAGGATGCACCCATGGCAGAGACCCGGCGCAGCCAGTCGCCCCGGTCGTGGGGTGTGATGAGCAACACCTCGCAACTCGGATAGTCCTCTCGTATCCGCCGCAGGAGCGTAACGACTCGCTCTTCGTCGGCCACATCGATCAAGACGACGTCCGGCGACGGTTCCATCCCGGACGGCGCCTCGTCCTTGGCAAAGCCGAGCAGTTCAAGTGGGTGCGGCACCGCAACAGCGACGCTCTCCAGCATGCGGAAGACCGATACCGATTCGCCGACGACGAACACGCGCACAACGTCATTTCGTGCCGTATCGTATCGCTTCGATGCGAACAAGCTTACACCCCGCCAGAAGAAGACTTGAGGCTACGATACCAAAGATTTTTTCCCCTTTCAACCATTATCTGACAGGCATCCGGTGCCGGGTCAGCCGGCCAGCGGCAGTTCCGAGCGGAAAGCACTCCGGTGCAGGTCGAGACCTGCCTCGTACGCCATCCACTCGGCCAAGATCCCGTATCCTCGATGGGGGTCATTGACAAAGACGTGGGTAACGGCGCCTACAATGCGTCCGTTCTGGATGATCGGGCTGCCGCTCATCCCCTGCACGATACCGTTCGTGGCGGCGAGGAGGCGTCTATCGGTCACGCGTAGTTGCAGTCCTTTGTCGTGCGGTTTCGCCTGTCGGCTAATCCCGGTGATCTGTATCTCAAACTCTTCCACGCGTTGACCGTCCAGGACCGTCCGTATCGTTGCCGGCCCGAGCTCGATTTCGTGGGCGAGAGCTACCGGCATGGGTTGCGCATCAGAATCAATGGGAGCCGACAGTGTGCCGTAAATGCCGTAGGGCGTGTTCTTGTCGATCTCTCCTAGGGAAGCCGCTCCGTTCGTGAACACGCCGATTTTCTCCCCCGGCTTTCCCCGCTGGCCCGGTGTGATTCCCTCGATGCTCGCGGCGATCAGCCTGCCGATGCCGAGTGTCGCCCGCCCGGCCTCATCCTCCAACGCTGCCGTCGCGACCTGATGGCCCAGGGCGCCGTAACGCAATGTCACGGGGTCCCAGAAGGTGAGGGTACCTACTCCTGCCGCCTGCTCGCGGACCCAAACGCCGATCACCCAGTGGGGCCGCTCCGACGACGCGGTGCGCTCGGGCACCACGTAGAGCTCGATCAGGTCGCTCCCTCTTTGGACGGTGAGAGGAACCGGCTCGCCGCGGGCACCGTACTCCTGCACCGCAGCTTCCAGTTGAGCGCCGTGGGTGATCGGCTGGCTTCCTACCTTTCGGATCACGTCGCCCGGCAGGATGCCCGCTTCCTCGGCCGGTCCGCGCACACGACCGTCCGCCGTCTGGATGCGGGCAAGCTGCGTTACCGTCACGCCGTCGCCCATCATTACGCCCACCGATTGTCCTCCGGGTACAAGGTGAAGCCGCGGTACGATGTCCACTTCCGTCCGGCGCACGGGAATACCCAGGAAACTCAGCTGCAGGTCCGCACTGCCCACCTCTTCAGCCAGCAGCGCCACCTGTCCCCGTTCCGCCGATCCGAGCAATCCATCGTTGCTTTCGACCCGCACAAGGGGACCCACGCGGACCGCATATTCCTGTCCCGGAAGCAGGCGCAGACGTACGGGAAAGGATACGGCCGTATAAAGCTGGTCGGCAAACACGGAGCACGCGGCCAAGAGCACGACCAAGAGGCTCCAGCGGAAGGCGCTTCGCACGAATATTCACCCCTCGGGCTTGTTCGCACCTAGCATGCCCGAGGCGCCGAGGAGCTTACCGCAGTATCAGACGGCTTTTCTGGGTTTCCCTGGCTGCGTCGCGAGGAGCTCTTTCGCACGCTGCAACGTCGTTTCCGATGTCGTGCCGTCCAGCATGCGGGCGATCTCGAGCACGCGCTCGTCCCGGCTGAGGGTGCGGACCGAGCTCGTCGTCCGTCCCGCGGCGGTGACCTTCTCCACGTGCATGTGATGGTCAGCGACGCAAGCAATCTGGGCCAAGTGGGTGACGACAAGTACTTGATGCGACTGCGCGAGCCGGGCGATGCGCTGTGCGACCGCCGTCGCCGTACGTCCGCCGATGCCTGCGTCCACTTCGTCGAAGATCAACGTGGGAACTGCGTCGTGCCGGGCCATGAGGCTTTTCAGAGCGAGCATCGTGCGGGACAGTTCGCCTCCCGATGCGATCTTGGCCAGCGGGCGGGGACTTTCACCGGGATTGGCGCTAAACAAAAACTCGACGCGGTCGATACCCCGCTCTGAACAGGCAAGGCGGGACCCGTCGATCGCGATCGCGTCGGGCGCCTCCGACGGCACGTGAGAGATAGCCACTGTAAACTGGGCGTTCTCGAGGGACAAAGCCGAGAGCTCCTGAGCCATCTCTTGCTCCAAGCGCAGTGCCGCTTCTCGCCTCACCCGGCTCAGTTCGGACGCGGCCGAGACGAGATCGTCGTGCAGCGTCTCCCGCTCCTCAGTAAGCCTTTGGTATCCTTCCTCGGACAGCTCCTCGGAGCTCAGCTCACGAGCGATGTCGTCACGGTAGGCCAAAATCGCCGCCACGTCGTCTCCGTACTTGCGCTGCAGCCTGTCAATGAGGGCAAGGCGCTCTTCGACCCTGGCCAGCTCGGCAGGATCCGCTTGCACCCGGTCGCGGGCCTGACGCAGCATGTGGGCGGCCTCACCGGCTTGAGCGGCCGCGCTTTCCACCAGCTCGACGACAGCTGCGATTTCCGGCAGCCACTGAACGGCCTCGGAAAGGAGTTGAGCCGTTGCTTCCAAGAGATCGACCGCGCCGGGCCCCTCGCCGAAACCGTCCCGCAGATTGTTGTAACCGGTCGCAAGCGTCTCGAAAAGCTTCTCCGCGTTGGCCAGAACCCGGTGCCGGGCCCGAAGCTCTTCGTCCTCGCCGATCTTTAGCTGGGCCGCGTCGATCTCATTCAGCTGAAACAGCAAAAGGTCCCTGCGGCGCTCCCGCTCGCGGCTTTGCGTCTCCCACTCAGTCAGCTTTCGCACCGTGTCCCGGTACCGGCGCCACAGGCCGGAGACCCGCCGGGCAAGCCCAGCCGCTTCTTCACCGGCGTATAAGTCAAGCCACGTAAGATGGGCTTCAGGTTTGAGAAGCGCTTGGTGGTCGTGCTGGCCGTGAATGTCGACTAAGTGCTGAGCGATGCGTCCGAGGACGGATACGGTGACGAGCCTGCCGTTCACCCGACACCGGCTCCGGCCCGAGCTACTCATTTCGCGTACAAGCACCAGCTGACCGTCGTCCCGCTCGATTCCCAGTTCATCCAGGAGCTCGCCCACGTGCGGCACGCCGGTAAGATCGAAAAGTCCTTCGACCAGACAACCGTCGGCCCCGGTGCGGATGACGTCGGAACCGGTGCGGGCGCCCAGCAAGAAGAGGAGCGCGTCGACGACGATCGACTTCCCTGCCCCGGTCTCCCCCGTGAGTACGTTGAACCCGGGACGGAAAGTCAAGTCGACCCGCTCCGCTATGGCAAAGTTGCGCACGTGGAGCTCTAGGAGCATGATGATCCCCCGTTCCTCACCTCAAGTCGAAGGCGGGCGGAGCCCTGCCATGCCCGCCAGCTTTTCGTAAACTGTCTTGGTCGGTCCGGTAGGCGGACGGCGTTCAGCCTCGCGCGTGACCACGAGCACGGAATCGTCGCCTGCGACCGTTCCGAGCACCCCTTCCAGGTTCAGCGCGTCGATGCAGGCAGCGACCACCATGGCGGATCCGGGCAAGGTCTTCACCATAAGCAAGTTACCGACGTAATCGACGCTGATCACGTATTCGTCGAAAGCGCGCTGGGCCCTTTCCAGTGCGTCGTGGCTTCCATGAGGCGGCGCGGCCGGCAACGCATACCGGTACCGTCCGTCGGCCGTAGCCACCTTTGCCAAACGAAGCTCCTTTATGTCCCGGGACACGGTGGCTTGGGTGACGTGCAACCCGTGGGCGCGCAGTGCGGCCACGAGCTCGTCCTGCGTTTCGATTACTTGTTCTGCAATGAGCGTCAGAATCAACTGGTGGCGACGCGCCTTCACAGCTCATTCGCCCTCCCTGCTGCGCTCTCCGCCCCTTCAAAATGTCCGATGAGACGGGTGCGCAGAATATCGTAGAACGTGCGCTCGTGCAGGCGAATCAAGCGGGTCTTGCGCGAGGACCTTTCCACCCGCACCTCATCGCCGGGTTGCAGCGCTTCGCCGAATTGGCCGTCCACGGTGAGCAACAATTCCTCGTTTGGGCTTTCGAACCGCAGCGTAATGGGCTCGTCAGGTGCGGCCACCATCGAACGCGCTCCCATCGTGTGCGGGCATATGGGCGTGATGACTACCGCCTCCATGCCCGGATGCAAAATGGGGCCGCCTGCCGAGAGCGAATAGGCGGTCGAGCCGGTCGGCGTGGCGATGATCATGCCGTCACCTCGATACAGACCGACGAAGGAGCTGCCTATGTAAAGGTGACTGCTTACGATACGGGCCAAAGTGCCGCGGGCCACGACGACATCGTTGATGCAATCGTAAGAGCGGCGCTCGCGGCCGCTGCGAACCACACGTGCCCGGAGCATCAGACGTTCTTCGATGCGGTACTCACCCCGCAGAAGCCGGTCGAGGGCCCAGGAGATCTCCTCCGGTTCGATTTCCGTCAAAAAGCCCAAGTGCCCGTAGTTGACGCCCAAAAGGGGGACCCCCGATAGGGCCAGACGCCTACCCGCCCTCAAAAACGCCCCGTCCCCGCCCAACACGATGCCTGCATCGAGGCCTTCCGGCGCACCCGACAGCTCAGCCATCCCGAGCATTCCGGCGCTATCCTCGTCCAGCCAAACGTCAATGCCCTTGGAGCGGAGTAAGTCGATCAGTTCCGACGCCATGCGCAAAGCGGGCTCTTTGCCGGTGTGAGGTAGAACGCCGATCCGCCTCATGGACCGTGCCTTCCTTTGACCGAACGTGTCATGCTGCGATCTTCACCTTTCCGACTCCCTTCCCTCGTCACCCCGCTCTCCGCACATCGGGCTGACCAGATGGACGAGGTACTCTTGATTGCCGTCTCCGCCGCGGATGGGGGAGTCCAGCCGGCCCCGCACGGCGTAACCAAGGCTTTCGGCTGCCGCAAGCACTTGCTCCACCGCATCTTCGCGGCGCTTCGGGTCGCGGACGATGCCCCCCTTGCCGACCCCTCCCGGCCCTACCTCAAACTGGGGCTTGACCAGTGCGACGACGTCGCTCCCGTCCCGGGCAAGCCGGCAAATGCTCGGCAATACAAGTCGCAGGGAAATGAACGATACGTCGACCGTCACGAGGGACGGCCGCGGCGAAAGCACCTCGGCACGAAGCTGTCTTATATCCGTATCCTCCATTGCAACGACGCGGGGATCGGAGCGGAGGATGTCGTGCAGCTGACCGCGGCCGACGTCCACGGCGTAGACACGGGCGGCGCCGCGCTCCAGGAGGAGCTGGGTAAAGCCGCCGGTAGACGCGCCGACGTCCAAAGCCACGCGCCCGGCGACCGCAATGCCGAAGCCGTCGAGGGCAGCCTGAAGCTTGAGCGCGCCGCGACTCACATAGTGCATCAACGGCGACACGACGGAAATCAGGGCGCCCGGGTCCACTCGGACCCCGGGTCGCAGCTGCACTTCGCCGTCGACCGCGATCTTCCCTTCGATGATGGCTTGGCGCGCCCGGGTCCTCGTATCTACCAGCCCACGGGTCACCAAGAGCGCATCAAGGCGTACCTTTTCCAACCACTACTCACCTAAAGCCAGGTTTTGCGCCGTATTACCGGTGAGGGTCAACGCCGCGTCGACGAGATGCGAGGCCGTAAGCCCGCACAGCTCGCGAAGTTTGGAGACGCTCCCGTGTTCGATGAACTCGTCACCGATCCCGAGACGTGTGACGCGCACATCGGTAATGCCGCGGTCGGCAAGCACCTCGAGGACGGCGGAGCCGACCCCGCCGGCTAGCGCTCCCTCTTCGATCGTGATAATCCGCCTCGTGGCTAAGGCCAATTCGACGATTGCTTCAACGTCTATCGGTTTAATGAAACGAAGGTTTAAAACGGCCGCGTCGATACCGTGGCCGGTGAGGCGCTCCGCCGCTTCGAGCGCAGTGTACACCATCGGGCCGACGGCGATGATGCCGATATCGGCGCCTTCTCGCACGAGTTCCGCCTTGCCCAGCGGCAGCCCCTGGGGGGGCCTGTCTAAAGATACGCCGACCCCTTGTCCCCGCGGGTAGCGCACGAAGGCCGGGCCCGGATAGTCGAGCGCGGTCTTTACCATGTCCCGCAGCTCGGCCTCGTCTTTCGCCGCCATCAACACTGCGTTCGGAACGGTCCGTAGGTAGGCCATGTCGAAGACGCCGTGGTGCGTCGGGCCGTCGTCGCCCACGAGCCCGCCGCGGTCAACGCCGAACGTGACGTCCAAGTTTTGCAGGCAAATATCGTGGATCACTTGATCGTATGCCCTTTGCAAAAACGTAGAGTAGATCGCGACGACGGGCTTAAGACCGCCTAAAGAGAGTCCCCCCGCCAGCGTGACCGCGTGCTGCTCGGCTATCCCTACGTCGAGCATGCGGTCGGGGAACACCTTTTGAAAGCGATCGAGACCCGTGCCGTCCGGCATGGCAGCAGTAATGGCCACAATACGCGGATCTTCCTTGGCCAATTCGATCAGGGTATCGGCGAATACGTGGCTGTACGAAGGAGCCGTAGCGGCTTTGTCCGCGGCACCTCCGACCTTGGCTGCGGGACGCATGGCGTGGAGACGCCACGGATCGCTCTCCGCTGGTTTATAGCCCCGGCCTTTCTCGGTAGATACGTGGATGACGACCGGTCGCCGGCGTGCGATAGCCTCTCGCAAGACGCGCTGCAACAGGGAGATGTTGTGGCCGTCGATCGGTCCGTAATACGAAAATCCCAGCTCTTCGAATAGGGCGCCGGGCACAAGCAGTTGTCGCACCGTATCCGTCAGGCGTTCGGCCGCCTTTACCATCGACGGTCCGATCGCGGGAATGCGTCTCATGATCGCTTCCAGGTCTCTGCGCGCCCGGTGGATCGTGCGGTCCGTGCGAAGCCGCGTCAGATACTCGGAAAAGGCCCCCACGTTCGGCGCGATCGACATCTCGTTGTCGTTGAGCACTACAACCAATGCCACGCCCAAGTCGCCCGCATGGTTTAGCGCTTCCATCGCCATGCCGGCCGTGAAAGCACCGTCCCCCATCACCGCCACGACCGCGTAGTCCTCGCCCAAGCGGTCACGTGCCAGAGCGTATCCCAAGGCGGCGGAGATGGACGTGCCGGCGTGGGCGGTGCCAAAAGCGTCGTACGGGCTTTCGGCAATGCGGGGAAAACCGGAAATCCCTCCGAACTGGCGGAGCGTGTGAAATCGTTCCCGCCTGCCCGTTACCAGCTTGTGGGGGTAGGCCTGGTGGCCCACGTCCCAGATCAGCTTGTCTCTCGGTGTATCGAGAACGGTGTGCAGAGCCAAGGTGAGCTCAACTACACCGAGATTGGGACCCAAATGCCCGCCGGTCACCGAGACGGTCTCTACGATGCGCGATCGGATCTCCTCGGCCAGTCGCTCAAGTTGCGAAGCGGACAGCCCCTTGAGGTCGCGAGGCGAGTTGATTCGATCCAGAAGAGTCGCCATCAAGTCTCCTCACTTTCGTCTTCTCCGTTGCAACGGGAGTCGCTCTTTCCAGGATTCCCCGCCGGCTAAGACACAAGTCGGAACCGATGCTCGTCTCATTCGAGGCTACGGGCACGGGTCCCTTCTTCGTATCGGGTCACTCGAAAACACGTTTGGCGGTCATGGCAGAGGCGGGGCATATGGCGGTCTGCGGTGGGCAAAAAGGTAAACAAAAGAAACAAGCATAGGTGGCAACCCTTCGAGTAAAGATTGTGGCTTAGGTCCAGCAGGTTTTCCCATGGATGCTCCGGCGCGTCGCCGCCCCGGCGGTTTCCCCTTTCCCATCCATTCGCCGTGTCACCACCGGCGAGGCTGGATTACCACTTAGTCCACACCGTAATCCCCGAAGGGCCTCCGTTTCGGAACAGCCTAGGAGTTTTCCTCAACAGGTGCGAACGACGCCCTAGCCTCTTTTGCAGCGGGGGTTTCAAGCAGCATCGGCCGCACGCGTTTGGCCAGAACGTCATGGGCCTGCACCTGCTCTCCTCCCACGCGCCACTCAAGGCAGGCTACACTGCACCCGACGCTCGCCGGACACAGGAGTCCGCTTCACATCGTGTGCAGGTTCACCCAAGCAGTCGGTATGCCGTAACACGGCTCCGCCCTTGGGTCTCCGCGGAACCAGGGTCAACGCCTACATGCCCTTGTAGATCGCCCCGATTCCTTAACCCCCAGCAGCAACCCC
>LSQX01298682.1_pt1 | contig 26062 bp, 41 predicted proteins | sample 654561 | NCBI WGS metagenome assembly LSQX01 (sample SAMN04489861, study PRJNA283612) | anaerobic digester metagenome | isolation source: 4 biogas reactors fed with cattle manure at either 37C or 55C with and... | place: Denmark: Kongens Lyngby | collected 2014 | reverse complement strand
ACCTACAATAACTTTACACTAACACGCACCACCCATCAATTCTTCGAACATGCCAACCAATTGCAACCCCTAAGACCCACTTGTGGGTACCGAACACATGTGCTATACTACAAACTACCAGCCTTCGCAATAAATGAATTAGGAGGATTCATTTAATGCCTAAAATTGCGAACAACAGCATATGTTTGCCGCTTGGTGAGCGTGAGTCAGGTAAATGCTGCTTGTTTGAGTTGACGGGTTTTAGCTCATTTGTCTTGCGTCTGGAGGATTATCATGATGAGTGTAAAACATGTCCAAATAGGGGCAGCATTCTGTGCTCCAAATTGAAAAAGCGAACAGCATTGCTGCCATTCGCTGTACGGACAGTGACCAAGGCTTATGACGGTAAGGAATACTTTATTCATCCAAATGGTGACCGCACAAGGTTCCATGTTGATATCTCCATAGATAGATGCGCAGTATGTGGAAACGGTCAACACGGATCAGCTGGCCTCATCCCTATAATGGATAAGTTCCTCTGTGAGGACTGCTTTAATAGAGCAAGGCATTATTTGTTGGTCACAACGTAGGATAAATAAACTGAGCCGGTTGGGTACCGCAAATACCTAATCGGCTCTTTTTTGTGCCACAAACCTTGGTCCAAGGCGTCGTCGAAAACGACACTCATGAAGTGTAACACATTTCATCCATTATTGTAAAGCAAGCCACAGTTCCTATACAACTTTCCATTGGACCTATTTTCCTATAGGACCTTCGCCTTATTTTTATCCGACATTCAGCTAATATTGTAGCGTATCGGTATTGCCGCAATTGCCACTCGCGCATGTTCCTCATCCAGGTACGGAAAGACTTTACTGGGACTAGCCTCCCCATTTCCCCCGTATAGATCAAACGCAAGCTTAACCAGTGCTCTTTCTCCAGAAGAAGATAAGCTGAGGTGAAAAATGTTTTCCGTTCGAACTAGGTTGGTTTCAAAGTCATACAAGAGATCGACCTTATGAAACAACAAATCGGAAGCCATGATGCAAAAGAAGGCCTGTCTTTCGATCCCCAGCTTGTCCCCTAGTCCAGTTCTGTCATAGAGTTCTTCAAGCCGCCTTCCATGCTTCTCCCCTGCCAAATCCAAGCCGTAATTCATCTTGTGTCCTCCTCTGATGTCTCCCTTCCCCATCCTACATCCCAAACCTCAAAAAACCCTATAGTGCCCAAAAAAGTAGATCTATATATTTTTCGGCCAAAGCATTTTCAGCAATTTCGGATCTCTTCCTGCAGACCCCACCCCCTCTATATAGAGGTGCCGGAACGAGCAAGGCCGGCAGTGCGCCTATAGGTCTCAAAAACCTAGACATATTGGCTGGGGGGACCATGATGCTCTTATAAAGAGCAGAGGGTCGTTCGGAGCCCCACCCCCTCTGGGAGGGGTGGCGGCAGCTCGGTTGCTAAACATTAAGCCCCCTGGCAGGCGGGGTTTTACAAATAGTCTGCTTGCCCCGCAAGGGTATCAGCCTCCACGTGGCGCGGGGTGGGTGGTGCTAATAGATACCCAAAAAAACAAAACGAAAGGAGAGGGTCTTAAATGACCACTATCAACAACGCCAACATCAACAACAACAATAAGGAGGTTGTTATCATGACCACATCTCAGGCACGGCAGTACGCATCCCAACTTCTGGATGAGGGCCGCTTGGATGAGGCCATCCACATCCTCTGCTCCATTGCAGCGGAGGAGGCCAAGGCTGAGCAGGCCGCCAAGGAGGCAGCTGGGCCAACCACCCAGGAGAAGCTGGCAAAGCTTGGCAGCGAGCTTGCCAAGGAAACTCAGGACATGTTTAAAGAGGCAGCAACTGACCTGCCTCTCATAGCCCGGGACCTTGCCAACTTCTCGGGTCGGCTGCTCGGAGGCGCTCTCCGGTTTGCCGGTCGGACTGTTGGCGGTGCAGCAGCTGAGTTCATGAAGGGCTGGAACGAAGCAGCCCGCAAGTAAACAACTCAATACTTACCTCTGGGGACTCCGCAAGGGGTCCCCTTCTTTATGCCCTGCGAAGGTACCAGCCTCCACGCGGCGCAGGGTGGGTAGCGCCAGTGACACCTAGACCAAGAGAAAGGAGAACCTGTAATGAACCAAGCAGCAAGGAGGAGCAGAACAAGGAGAGACAGTTCGCGTCGGAGCGGTAGGTGCATTACCTATCGTATCCCGGTGGAGATGGTGGACGCTCTCATTGGCAAGGAGGTAAAGCTTGAGGATATTGCTGAGCGGGTAAAGCCGCCGCGCCGTCAGTGGCTGCAGTCGGACTTGGCTTCCGCCTTTGAGAAGCGGAAGTTCGTCTATGCCGACCATTACGGCCACGATCGGTTTATGATAGTGGATGTTGAGACGGGCGAGATCTTGTGGGACCGCCCGTATCTCAACATCCAGGCACTAGAGAAGTATGGCTACCTCTTCTATCGGCACCGGGTAGTCATCTTCTCATGCTAATTATACACACCTCGGGCCGGGGACACAACCCGGCCCCGTTCGATCGGCAGCTCCAACAACGTAAAAGAGGAGCTGCAAAAATCACAAGTAAAGGAGAGGTTTTCTAATGGCAAAGCAGATCGTTGTTGTGCTGGACAATGAGGGCAAGGTTGTTGAGATCAAAGAACAACTTGAGGAGGTTAAGGCTATGAACAACAATGCTGGAAATGCAACTGAAACTATCGTTACTAGTCTTGGAGAGCTGGCTGGTGGTGCTGGTAAGATTGCCGGCGAAACGGTCAAGCTGGCCGGCAAAACCGTAGGTGCAACTGCTCAGGTTGCCGGCACTGTCGCCGGTACAGTTTTGGGAGGGGCTACAAAAGTGGCTGTCCCTGTTGTGGGGGCAACCACCAAGGCCGCAGGCACTGTAGTTGGCGTGGGGCTGTTTGCAGCCGGCTCCATTCTCGGAGCGGCTTTTAAGGGGTTCATGGACGGCCTGAACTCCACTAGCTCTAGGAAGTAAGCTTTTGGTTGTTAGGCTGCTATCTACATCACGTCCTGAGCCATGACGTCAAACTGGCTCTTTTTTTATTACTCAAAGGAGGCAGACGACATGAAAAAGATGCTCGTTGTCTTGGTGCTTGTTCTAAGCATTGCGTACTTAGTCATGGCTGTCGGGACTACCCGCAGCATGGAGATTGAGTACATCGAGGTTGTTGCAAGACCCGGCGACACGGCTTGGACACTCTGCCGCCGGGCCAATGACGCATCAGTGGATGTCCGTAAGGCTGTTTGGTACTTCAAGCAGCTAAACGGCACCACTGACATAAGAGCCTGGGACACCGTACAAGTTCCAGTGCTCTAGTACAGATTCGGCCGGGGTGTGCGGACCCCGGCCTTTTTACAACAAAGGAGGTGCCTCAGCATGGATAACACCACCTTGCTGGTCGTGGCTCGGGAGTGGTGGATTCGCAATGGATGGAATCCCGCCACTTGGGACTGCTTCCCACTTAGGCAGCAGTTTGCCATTGCTCTCAAAGCAAGGGCACAAGGCTGGCCTATTAGGGAGCGGTCTAATGAGGACCGCAACTGGCAGCAGCTTTCACTATTCTAGTTCCATGCATTTGCCCCAGGTTCCTGCCTGGGGCTTATTATGTCCTGCGACAGCGCCCACCTCCCCGTGGTGCAGGGTGGATGCAACTAAGAGGCGACTATCCATTAGGAGGTGTACAGAGTGAGTGTACATCTAACAGAACTCGGCGTGGAACCGATTGTGGTCCGCGCCCTGGGAGCCCACGTTGTCAACAAGAATATCGGCAACGGCGGCAACCGGTATAAGAAATGGGAGGAGGCATTTTTGGGTGAAGTCTACCTGCAGGTTGAGGGTAGACTCGAGCTCACCGAAACACCGGACTATGAGGCCGGTGACCGGATTGAGGATGCTGACAAGTACTGGGTCGACAGCCCGGTACTCAAGTACCCGGTCAGCATCAAGGGGTGGCAGACATACGACGCCTTACGGAAAGACAGGTTGACTGTCATCCCAGTAAACGGCGGCTTTGAGAAGCCGGGAATCATGAAGCCGGCACGGTATCCCCTGCTGGTGGACGGATACCCAAGCTTCTCGGGCACACCGATTGCTCGTGTGCAGACTGAGCACGGCCTGTACTACTTAGAGAAGTCCTTGGCGGCCGCTGCATCGATACTGATGTGGCGTAAGCTGGGAATCATTCTCGTCCAGAAACGAAAGGGGGTAGACAATAAGTGGTTCCACCTCAGGGACGAGGAGCGGTCCATACCAAGCTGCGGAGTATGCTTGCACAGAACATACAAGCAGCCTGAGGACAAGCCGGTAAGCGAGGCTTCTTATGAGCCCTGCTATTTCTGTGCTGTTACCGGCGATCCAATTGATGATGTGGCAGCCAAGGTAGCCAATCAGCTCGATAAAGCCGACCATGGTCTGGTGCACGGCTTTAAGGGCAATTGGTTCCTCTATGGCGACAAATACGTAGTCGGAGGCAAGGCCGATGATGACAAGGCCCGTGCTTCAGTCAGGACTGGCCGGCAGGCAGTAACCATGAAGGATATGCGAGAGCAGTCCTTTATGCATCATGCTGCCGTCTGCCCCTGGTATGCTCCCAGGATGGTACTGGAGGAACGCGCTGTATGGACACGGGATCTTAAAACCGCATTCCTCCCCAACTTGATACTGAAGTTTTAGGGTACTGCAGCGCCGTGAGTGAGGGCGCTTAACAAATACTCACTCAAAATCTATTACAAGGAGGAGCAAAAGTTATGAAGTGGTGGGAAAAGCGGCTTGTTTACATGTGTGATCTGGCACACACGAAGGGAGAAGAAGTAGTCCCCGAGGATGAGCCCTACATGATTCATCCTAATCGGAAGCTCTTTACTGTTGCTGATGCCGCTGATGAGCTTGGTATCAGCCGGTTCATCGCTCTGAGATACTTGGGTGACAAGGGTGCTTTCAAGGACTCCATTGGCTCTCCTATCACGGTGCCCGAGTACGACATGCTGGTTGATGAGTTTGGGTCCGAGACTGAGACTGTTGCTAAAACCGATAAGGAGGCAGACGAAATGATAGATGTATTCACAAGTGGTGAGGAAATGGCGTTGACGGTGAATCACGGCATTCTGGTCGTAGGCGAGCCGGCTGTGTTCTTCCGCGGAAAGGAGCCGGAGAACGGAGTCAAAATCGCCGAGGTTGAACTTGAGACTTCCAGTGGTCCAGTTATGGGTGCCGCCTATTTTAATGCGGCCGAAAAGAAGCTGGACTGGAAATTCATGACCGAATCCGGCGACCCCTATCCTGTTCCCGAAGAACTCATGCAGGAGCTTCGGGGCAAGATTGCTGTTAAGTACAGAATGGAACAAGCAAAGGCAAGTGCCAGAAAGGAGATGGGAGAAAAGATGACTGATGGCGGCGCATCGATTGTTGCCGAGGCACCGGCCTCTTCGGCCAAAGCACGGGCAATCAAGCTCGCATCCTGCCGGCATCCCAAAAGCTACAAGGAAATCGTAGAAGCTCTGACACAGATGAAGAAGATGCATCTGGCAGGCACAAAGCTCTGGGCTGACTGGGTTATCGGCAAGTTGGCTGCGAAGACAAAGGACGGCAGAGAGGTGCTTATCAGTGTGGTTCTCAGTAATAAAGGCAAGATGGACTACACAGTAGTGGTAGATGACGCCATCCTGCCTCTGGTTAAAGAAGATACTGAGAAGCTGACCGAACTTTTCCGCACCTTGTGGAAGGAGATTAAGGTGGAAGCCCCTGTGTCAGCAGGGGCCTCCCAGTCATCTACCCCCAATGCAGATGACGCTGATGTCCCCGCAAAGCGGGAACGTACAGCCAACACTAAGACGGTGAAAGACTATGGTGTTGAGAAGGTGGACATCAAGGTCGTTAAGTCCCGCAACACCAAGCCCGGCGATGTGGTAGCCAAGGTCTTCATGAAAGCCAAGAGCGGCAAAGAAGCTACCTTTGCTGCTATTATACCATATAATGGCAAGACTCTCATGTTCAAGGATCTTTTCGGCGATAGGAAAATCAATCCGAAGCTCCAGCCTGTACTGTCTGCACAGGTGATGAAGGTCGTCGGAGGCTCTAGATGAGCCTCCAACGCCGCACCTCTAGCGAAATGCTACATCTTACCCGAGCCTTCGGCGTCTCATTTCCCGTAGGCTCGCATCTATTCCCTGCATCGGCCTTCGGCGCCTTATCTCTCCCCCATTGGCAGCCTTCGGCGGCGGCCTTTCTTACGGCGTCTTGGTTTCCGCAAGGCCGCCTCCTTCCCGCACACGCCATTCCCAGGACTCCACAAGGCCGCAGGAGCCCCGTAGGGCCGTTTTGTGGGGTCCAGATACTTCCGCATCGTATCTTATGGAAACTCCTGGGAAATCGCCCGCTGCGGGCCTCAGAAGCGGTGTGTGTGCCTACCTGGTTTCCACATGCCTCTTATACCACGGCATCGTCGGCTCCGTCAAGCCCATCCGGGCATTGACCTCGCCTCCTCGCCGTGGGGTGTGGAAGGTACAACTAAATATTGATTTTTTCGTGAAAGGGTGGTGCGTATGTTTATCAACTTAACTCCACACGCAGTTAATGTGCTCCTTAATGAGCGCACCATTACCATCGAGCCGAGCGGTACGGTGGCCCGCTGCTCGGTAAGCCGGGAGCAGGCAGACGCCATCGAGAGCATCCCCGTCAATAGAACCGTATTCGGTACGGTTGAGGGATTACCTAAGCCCCAGGATGGTGTTTACTACATGGTCTCGTCCCTGGTTGCACAGGCACTGCCAAGCCGTACGGACCTCTTTGTTCCCGATGATGTAATCAGGGATGAGGCCGGCCGGGTAATCGGATGCCGTGCCCTTGCTAGGGTAAGCAGGTAATCCAGTACCACTCGCTCCGATGGTGGGATACGAAATTCGTGTATTCCGCCTTGGAGCGATTGATATGACCCGTATTTTCTGAGCCCTGTTGTTGCTGTTTTTCGTCCCTTATGATACGAAAGGAGGAAATCCGATGAACGTTGTCATTGATTGGGAATCACGAGATACTCATGAAGTCGCGCAGCTGCCCAATGTCTACCCTGGAGATAGGGTACGAGTCATGGGCTGGAAAGGTATCCACACGGTGGTGAAAAGGCCCTGGTTCCATAAGGTGCTCCAGGGCTATATCACCGAAGTAGAGACAGAGACGGGCCGTAGGGTGAAAATGCTTGTCGATGAGCTCTCCCCAGTTCATCGTACAACCGTCCCACGGCCCAACCAACTCTGGTACAGAGCCTACGAAAACGTAGACCCGACCAGTGTTGGTATTCGACACATCCACATCAAAGTCCTTGCGCGAAACCGCCGAGATGTCACCCCCGGCAAGAAGGTCGCCGTCGTTACTGCCGTATCCAGGGCAGGAACTAAGGCGACCTTCTTGGTCCGGCAAACACGGCAGGGCCTCGTGACGGAAGGCATCGCATGGAAGTCCCGAAAGGCCCACGGTGCCGTGCTTTGCGCCGTGCGCCGGAGACTGCTAGGCCTGAAATAGCGTTAGCTGGTAGGCCGCTTCGAAAGGCGCGCCGGCGGGGGGACAGGTTCAATTCGCCCGTTTTGTTTTCCTTGTAGCAGGCCTACTTCGCCTGTTCCCCTCTTCCCTTTGCCCTATCTTGTACCTCGTGGTATCTCATATCTACAAAAGGAGCGTCTGCTATGATGAAGTTCCATCCTGTTACTGAACTACAACGCTGTGTTGGTGTGAATCCTGTTAAGTCTCTTCGTCCTTTGCCCATACAGAGCCTTTATGTAGGCGAAAGGTGCATTGTTCAGTGGGTAGGTTACAATGACTCTTCTGGTTACTTCCTGGTGTCCTTCTATCCCGCGTGACATAACCAGATTAAGGCCTGGTTTGTACGGGAAACCTGGAAGGCCTCTCCCGATTATGTGCCTGGACCCTCCTATGAGTACGTAACGCCTTATGAGGAAGGCTTTGAGATGCTCCTGGACCATGCACCCTTGGAGGCTCTGTATAGGGTGTTTGATAGGTTCTTCATTACTTTGCCTATGATACACCATGATACAGTGATGAGTGCTGTTCAGAGTCTAGATGAAGATGTGAGACGGGATGTACTGTTATTGGAGACCCGGTGGCCCGGCACCGTAATTGGTGCCATGAAGGTAGCTAAGGCAAACGGAACTGAACTTACCTATGGGGCCATATGGGATCAAGCATATGAGCTTGCCGTACAGAGCTTAGGTGATGTAATAGAGGATCTTGATGAGCTCATGTGTGTACTGGAAACCGGTATTGAGTCCTCCTATCCTGCCGGTATCCACGATGCCTTCCATGAGTATATGGAAGGTCGTAAGTCAAAAGAGGAGCTTGTAGACTATATGTTGGGTCGTACAGTGGAATAGGAGATGGCGACTCCCGGTCCCCCGTTTTTAGGGGGCCTTATCTATATCCGAAAGGAGGCATAGAGCATGATGACCGAGCTGCATAAAGAAGTGGTACTAGCTCTAGGAGATAGACAGGTTGAGAAGCATAAGCGGTATGGGGAATGGCGTATGGCCCCCGCCTCGGTGGTATCGTACATCCCCAGTGCTAGGAAGCCTGATGGCACCACGGACTGGGCCCACGTCGATGAGGCAGGAAAGGTCCTTGATGAGCTCGTAGAGATGGGGCTTGTGAGTACTCAGGAAGCAGTTAATTTCGGTAGGCCCGGCAAGCAGTACGGCCTAACTGATGAGGGCTGGACCTTATACCGTGACCTTGAGAAACAGCGTGAGGATGCTCATGCGAAGCTGGTGAGAACCGGTTTATACCGCCGGACCATCTTAGCTGTGGGCGATGAGCAGCTGGAGAGCAAGTAGTCATCAGGCAAGTGGGAAATGGCCTGGTGGCATACGTGCAAGCTCCCAGATGAAGCTGAGGAAGCTATGTGGAAACTCGTAGCCATAGGGATGATGAGGCATGATGTGTGCAAGCTGAGTCCGCTTCGGCGCGCTCCTAAGGTTGCTCTTACTCCCTATGGATGGAAGCACTACTGGTCCCTGAAGAAAGAGGAAAATGCGGTGAAGCCAGAAAGGAGTAATGGGATGGTTACCGTCTATACCGCCGCTATGTGGGTACTAAAGAAGCATCCAGAGTGGCAGCAGTATGCTCTGGATATTACGGTAAAAAGCGGCGATAAGGCGTTTGCCCCGACCTGGGAGATGGTCATCGGAGTCAAGAACGGTACCATGAGCCACGATGAGTATGAAAGGCAGTACCGTGAGCTAATGAGAGATTCATACAGGAAGCACCGAGAGGTATGGAAGGATGTGCTTTCCCGCGATAAGGTAGTTCTGACATGCTACTGCCGGCCCGGTGAGTTCTGCCACAGGCATCTGCTTGCGAAGTACCTGGAGGCCTGCGGCGCGGTGTACGGAGGTGAGCTTGAGCCATGAAGTGGAGTAGAAACGATATCCCCCGCGCCGGCAGTTTCCTTTGGGAGCCAGTGCATATCATGGGGGTACTTTACGCCATACCTAGGTGCTCTCGTAATAGATACAAAAATGGGACCCCGCGATGTAGGGGCCCCTGTTGATTCATAGGGGATCCAGTCTCTGTGACTGCCTTAATGGATAGATAGATTTTAATCCAAAGGTACACAGAACTGGATCGGTAAGTCCCTAAATTGCTGTTGGGTTCGTAAAATCGGAAGACAATCGTCTCTAACCGGGTCTACCCCGACCCCGAATAATGAAGGATCCCCGCTGATTTGGAGGATCCTGGTTTTAAGCAAAAAAGGGGTCTTTTTATCTGATTTAGAGGTGATCGCCTGGATCGTGAGGATCAGAGGTAAGTTTGGTTCACCTTTCTGATCGCTAAGATCACCAGTTACTTGTGTGTGTGGTGATCTTATCTTTCTCTGTGATCCGTAAGGATCTCTCTATATATATATTACCTTCAAAATCCGGCTTTTTGACACTCCGTTTGTTGCAAACGTGTTAAAGATTTGTTAAAGATCTAGCCTTTCAAATGTTAAATGTTTGTTACTTTTTATGTGCATAAAGTGCAGATCCGATAGCATAAAAGTTGCTACTTGCTATCGTATTTTGTAACTTATGAAAGGAGAAATCGCTATGTTTAACGACAATGGACTGACGGTCCTACTGCTTCGAGACAAGAATTTCTCTGGCGATTATGATAATATTGTCATTACTCTTGCCTCGCAAGGAAAGATTGTGATGTGTCCAGACAATCTGATTCGACACTTGGTTGGAAATGGGAATCAGCTTATTTGCGGAGTTGAGGATTCCATAAAGAGCCTCAAACGAACCGCTTATTTGGCCGATGCGGTCATCGTCTGTAGTTCTGATGAGGTTTTGACAGGCAATGTGGGACACATAGCTCGCTGGGCCCAGGTCACCAACAGATTCTGCTATAGAGTGGATGCAGCTGGCCGATGGATCCCGAATCCTCCATATGAGGACAGTCTGGATCTGTTTAAAGAGGCCGGCTTCGGCCTAGAGGATGTTCTAAGAGTCTACGCCAACATTCTCGTAGAATCTGCTCCAGATGAGCTGCCTGATGGACCTGTGAGTGAGGTCTTCGGTACGGCCCTGTTTAAGGGGAACGAAGCGGAGATTGCAATTGAAGATGTTACATATACCCTTGCTAAGTCCAATGATGAGTCCACTGTATGGGTATATAACTCTGAGGGACGCACACTAGCCGGCATCAATCGTCCGTCAATGGAGTTTACATGGCTTAACAACTAGGAAGGTGGTAGATACATGCTCTATTCTGTTCAAGGCGATGCTACACATCCTGTGGGCGACGGCCCGAAGATCATAGTTCACGTTGTGAATGATGTTGGTGTCTGGGGAGCCGGGTTTGTCCTGGCTTTGAGCAAGCGCTGGTCCGACCTCAAGGAAATCTATCGGGAGTATCATCAGAAGACCCTTGGTTCTGTCCAGTTCGTCTTTGTTGAAGACGACATCCTGGTTGCCAATATGTGTGCTCAGCACGGGTTGGGCCGGCACACTAAGCCGATTAGGTACGATGCTCTCCGGCGGTGTCTCATGATCGTCAATGAGCGAGCCGAAAGCATCGGTGCTACGATTCATGGCCCCCGCTTCGGAGCCGGCCTTGCAGGTGGTGATTGGGAAACCATTGAAAGTATAATTCAGGAGGTGTGCACAGTTCCGGTGTACATCTACGACCTGCCAAGGAGGGATCGCGGTTGATATTTTTCACCGATCGCGTAATAGAGGCGCTCCATAAGAGTGGTGTATGGGCAAACTTTGCAAAAGACCCAGGTGCCTTCAACTGGATCACAAGACAGGCCGAATGGTGAGTCCGGCAGAAGTGGGAAGACTTCATGGATGTTGATGATGAAACCTTCTACAACATTGTTTGTTATGCTGCCGAGCTCTGTGACGAAATCTATAACGTCTAGATATGCATGTGCCTTCACTCACTGCGGCCGCCAAGAAAACCACTTGACGGCCTTGTTCGTTCCGGCTTGTAGGAAGTACAATTTAATATTTCTGTTTTTGATTCTTTGCTAGAAAGGAGTTGTTCTCCTTGAGGATAGTTGCATTCACGGGTCACAGACCCGACAAGCTTGGCGGTTATAACCAGAATCCTACAGCTGCTTATGTCAAGCAGCGTCTGACTGCTGCTGTTCGCTGGGCACTCTCTCAGGGTGCTGAGTGGTTTATAACCGGTGGTGCCCTCGGCGTTGATACCTGGGCCGCCGAAGAAGTCCTTCGGCAGGGAGGCAAGCTCTGTCTTGCTCAGCCGTTTGAGGGCTTCACATCCCGGTGGCGGGAGGAACAGATCCAGCGGTTTGAGCAGATCCGCCAAACTGCTGATTATGTTCACACTGTATCCGATTCTGCTTCCAAAGAGGCATTCCTGGAGCGTAATAAATGGATGGTAGATAAGGCCGATGTGATCATTGCCGTATGGGATGGCTCCCCAGGTGGTACAGCCTACACCGTAGATTATGCCAAGAAGCAAGGCAAGAAGGTGTATGTTGTGAATCCTACCCCGCCAAGAAGCGGCGGCAAGAAATCAAAGCAGCCTTCGGCTGATGAGCAGACTGCAAGACCGACAAGTAGCGAAAGTAACGAAGTGCCCCCGCAAATTCGGGGGCTTCTTAATACCTACTCCAAGTGGGTTGTGTTGGACATGCCTTACAACATGACCTACCGAGAATACCAGAACATCCGGCAGGCAGTAGTAATGAAGCTTGCAGATCTATCCAACGATAAGCACATGTTTGTGCTCCCTGCTGTAAGTCAGAGTGTCCACTTTATGGACGCGCTCATGGCGCTGGGAGCTCCGTTCATTGTTGTGCTTCCCCGCAAGATCGAGAATGAAAGCGTTGCAGTCAGAGCCAAGCTTGAGACTGTTGTCCAGTACGATAAGGCCATCGTCATTGAGCAAGAGCCTTGTCGGGACAAAATCGAGCAGCGGGCAAAGCGTTTCCTCGATAGTAGGAGCGCCTCGCCCAAAGCCAAGCAGTGGGCCAAGTCCGCTCTTGCCAATCTCGGCCGTGCCGACTATATCGATGGCCTAAAGAGGCGTGAATCCATCATGCGGTACGTGCTCACTCATGCAAAAGACGCTAAGTTCATCTCGATTTTCCGCGGTAAACCTGAGTACTTCGCTGCCGAGATGAAAGATGTGGTCCCAACGTGGCCGATTAACCTAAGGGCTACTGCCCAAGCCGCATAGGTAAGCTCCTCCTTGCTTTCGCGGGCTTGGCATCGTCAAGCCCCTTCGGGGCATTGACTTTGCCGGCCCGCTCCAGCATGTAGGGGGTGAAAATTAAATAAATTCATTGGAGGTTGTGGACATGCGTAAATGTCGGTGGCAGCCAGCCATTCCTCCTAGCAGTTACAAGTCAGCGTCTATCATCGACCAGATAGATCCTAATCCTGGTCATTTTGTTCAGCTGAAAAGACAGGAGTGCGAACAGTGCGACCGCAGCGAGTCATGCTGCCGGAAAGGATGTGAGATCTACGAGAAAGCTCTTGAGGTGCGTGATGAGTTAGGTATTGATCCCTGCAGTTACTGTGATGAGTACATGATGAGCTGTTTAGGATATCAGGCTGTAGATTCTGAAGCAGCCATGAGAACTCACAACGATAGTTTTCCTGATAGTGAAGCGCTACTTAATGATTGTCCATTTTAAGGAGGTTTGACTAATGAAAAAGATAGTTATGGTTCTGCCGGAGGATGTTCGGGATAACATGGAGATTCAGGGTCAGGTTGTTGAGGTTGAGGCTTCCGCAAATACCGATACTGTCAAGACAGTTACGGTTACTGATGTTGTTACTTCAAGCGGTCAGGCTGCAGGCCAGCTGGTAAATACCGTTGCCGGTGCTGTTGGAGCTGGTGCGAATCTTGCCGGCGTAACAGCTGGTACAGTGGTAAACCTGGGCTTCGGAATCATTGGCACGGGACTTCGCTTGGTCACAGACGTACTGCAGGCCTTCAGTGAAGGGCTACAGACCGGCATGAATGGACCTGCAAAGAAAGCCTAGTAACAGCTGTATGCCCCACAGAGCTCGGCTCGTCAAGCCCCTTCGGGGCATTGACTTCGCCGGCTCTTGTGGGGCCTGTTGGAGTTGAAAATTAAATACTTTGTTCTCCACTCTGCCTAATCGAAAGGAGTGAGCCTTATGGATGTTGCTGAGCAGCTTCGTCAGGTAATCCTTAGAGACTTTGATGAGGCTGTAGGCATATCAACTGATTCCGTATCTGATGTTTTGCTTGTTGAACGTAACTCATATCTGTTAACGCTTCAGAACTTGCTTATGTTTTGCCGTGAGTACAGCGGTGAACTAAACCGTACTTACAGGCTGTTTCAGGAAGCAAGTAAGGGCTCTGGTGGCAAAGAGTTTGTTGACCTACTAATAGAGATTTGTGAGCTCAAGGCCGAAGCTTGCGAGGCTGTCCTTGAGGACATAGCAAGTGAGCCTCCTATTCCCGGCTACAGCAAAGAGGAGGCAGCAGGCCCACATCTATCGCTCCTATGCCGCATGCAGGAGCTGCTCACATTTCTAGCAAGCGGCGAGCATGTTGAGACCCTGGCAGAGTATCTGGACTCAGTGTTAATTGAGTTGGAATCCGCTATCACTGCGTAAATCAGAAAGGAGAATGAATATGTCTACAGTGTTTATCGGCAGATTGGTACGAGATCCTATCGTGTTTGACGTTAACGGTCGCAAGAAGACTGTCTTTACCCTTGCAGTTGAGAGGAACTACACGGATGATCAGGGCAACCGTCCCGCTGACTTCCCGCCCATTGCGGCCTGGAACGGCCTGGGTGAGGTCTGCGCTAAGCACCTTACTAAGGGCCGGCTGGTTGCTGTGCAGTGTGATTACAGGTCGTACCGTACTGTGAAGAACGGTGTTACTGAGTACGGCCATGAGTTTGTTGCAAACAACGTCCGTTTCCTGGATTCGCCTGGCCGCGGCAATAACGCAGCAGGGCCCGGCGCTGCTGAGGATACAGCTCCACCCGAACCCCAAACAGCAGACCAGGCCCTACAGATATCCGAGGACGTCGAATATGATGACGTCCCGTTCTGATCATTCGACACCAAAGGGGGATAACCTCCCCCTTTTTTCTTTTTTTGACCACGATGCGTTGCAGTAGCCTGTCTGCTTTGTAATACAGCACGAGGGAGAGATGACTATAACCCAGTGCATTACGCAACTGTTGCACCACTACTACCCGAATGGTTTCACTTAGGGGTTGCAATAACGAAATAGTTATTGTATACTTGTGTTACGGAGATGCAATACTAGCAATCCCTACAACCATTTCGAGGTGGTGCCTATATGAAAATCAAACGTCCCAAGCAAATTACATACATGGAAACCGAAAAAGTCATATGTAATCGTTGTGGTCGCGAGTTTAATCCATCCGGCGACTTCATGGTTTGTGAGGATGGTGAGCCGATGGAAGTTCACTCATATGAATTCACGTGCGGTTATCACAGCAAGATTGGAGACATGACAAAGATCGAGTTTGACCTTTGTGATGACTGCTTGATGGAATTCATCGAGCAATTTCAAATCTCGGCCATGACGCCCCCTGAAAATCAATACGATGAAGCAGCTGTTCAAGAGTTTTGGGACGCGTTTGGTCAGTGTTCCTTTTCGTTTTGAGTCTAGCAAGCAAGCTCTAGAGCTATGCCGCCACCTCCCACTTTTGCCAAGGCATATTCAAGGAGCTTTAGGTATTTTACCTCGATCCAGTCCTTGGTAAAGGGGTTATCGCATTGAATTACTAGCTTATCTCCGTGCTCTAGGGCTCTAAGATGACTAAACCAGGTCTTATAGTGCTCCCTCGATATCCGGGAGCGAATAAATTCGCAAGCTTTCTCAAATAGGACTGAGGGGGCACATTGCGGTTTACGCGATACGGTTGACTTTACTATTGGTGAGGCGCTTGACTGTCGAGCTGCAGATCTCATGGTCAGTTCTTTGGCTGCCTGCAGGTTTTCAATTTCTGTCCGTAGAGAGATGCGGAAGTACGCAATCGGCTTGCGTACTTCTCCCAGCTTATGGCGGTCTGCAACTCGCCTGGCAACACTTAGGATGTGTTCTTCCTTGAGAGTAACTTCGGCTGTCTCCTCTCTGATTAGTCGGTTAAGCGCAGAGAGTGAAACAGGCACATCCAGTATCTCTCGCACCTTGTTTGCTAGAGCATACTCGGAGTGAGATACGCATTTTTCTTCGCCTTTAGGATGTTGATCTGACTGATTGATAGATAGAGATCGATCTCGATCAATCATAGGCGAAGAATTTTTCGGAACCCACTTATCATCTTGCACCTTGACAACTAAACCTGCATTACAAAGTGTTCTCAGGGAAGCTTCAATGGCTCTTATGGTCTGGTTTACGGCTTCTGCAAGTTCTGCCTTTGACCAGGCAGGCCTAGTACACATAACTAAATACCTGCGGAAGTCACCGGCTCCGATCTGGCCGTTGGAGACGAGAGCGTTAAGCTGAAGGATTAGTTCGTGGCTTAGGTTTGGCATCTGCAAAATACCTACCTTTCAGGGTTGTATTTCGCAGCTAGTTTGGCTATAATGAGATTGAACCCTAAAGGGTCAATATTGAGTGCAAACATTATAGCCGCCAGGTCAGCTGCGAGAGATGTGGGACCTGGCCCCCAGAGCCTTCGGCTGGTACCCGAGGGCTCTTTTCTTTTTCTTCCTCTTTTTGACCTCATTATCTGCGCGGTTGTACAAGCCTGTCAAGGAGTGAATTTCTTTAGAATATATCCTAAATCCTAAATGCTAAATCCTAGAGGATAAAGGCTAAATCCTAAATGTTAAATGTTAAAGGATATATCCTAGATGCTAAATCCTAAATCCTAAATGCTAAATCCTAAATCCTAAATGCTAAATCCTAAATGATAAATGATATATCCTAGAGGATAAATCCTAAAGGATATATCATAAATGCTAAAGCCTAGATAATAAATGATATATCCTAGAGGATAAATGATATATCCTAAATCCTAAATGCTAAATGATAAATGATTTAGCATTTAGGACACAGCTGGGGTAATTGCTGATTAGAAAGTGGGGCTGAAAACAAAAGCGGTACTGCAGATCTGGATGCTGACATCTGCAAGTACCGCTTTGGTGGGAATCTAGCTCTGGCGAGTGAGCTGTTCGATTATGAAATCCGAAGCACGCTTCTGAAATTCTTGTTGGCTTGAGCACGGTCTTCCCCTATTTTCCCACAACCAGACAAACAAGAACTCCTCTATCTCGTTAGATGTGAGACTATGCTTCTTGCTCAACGGGCTGTTTTGAAAGTCGCTGAGAAGCTGGTGATAGTCAATTATACTGTACGTAAGCAGCCGGGCAGCGATCCTCAACACTTGCGACTGCTTAACGGTGGTTCCAAATACGGGCGATATAGCTTGAGTAAATCTACTGATGCTTAGCTCATCGTCAGGACTAAGACAGGTACTGGCGACTCTGGTAAGAAGCGCCGCGTCCAAAACAGGTGAGAGTTTGCTTTCGGAATCGGTTGCTACATCTTGTGTCTGCTTTTCTGGTTCCGCTGTCTCTACGGAGTGATCGGTAGCTGGTGTGGTACTTTCAGTTGCTGCATTGGTATCTAAGGCTGAGTTTCTTGTGTGTATTGAACAGTCGATATTGTTCTTGCACCGCTTTCCGCTTTTGGTGATAGCGGTACACCTATGCTCCTCGCACCACAGCGTGTCTTCGTGTACGGGATTATCGCAGTTACCATAGGCGCAGGTCTTTATAGGTTCGTCTTGACTGACCTCTTTGTCTATTTGCCTTGGTTCTGACTTAAACCAGCTAATTGGAGTGATGTCGGTACCGTCTGCAGTAAAGGTGTATCCAGCGTCTTCAAGCATGTGCGGTATCTTGTCGATCACCTCTGCTAGTTCCCGCGGATTCGTAAAGCCCAGCACACGCATTACTTTTTGCTCTACATAGCGTGTTCTTAGGATGTAGCTGTGCTCCTTTTTCAGCTCTGGACTTATATCCTTAAATAGATCATCAGGCATAGGTTGGCCTCCCTCCTGCCTACCCGCGGGACTATTGTCCGGTAGTTTCTTCTTTTTTGAGGCGTTCGATTCGTTCGAGGATCTCTTTCGTTACAGCATAGTGGTCCGCATACCCTCTGCTTCTTTTGGCATAGCGAGATATGGGACCCTTAGAGCGAGGAGCTTCGGCCAGCCTGACGTTGGTGTTGATTACAGCTTGAAAGACATCAAACCACTCTTGGGCTTCTTGCAGCATTTCTTTTGACAGCCTTGTTCTGGCATCATAAAAAGTTGCTACTGCTCCCAGCATCTTGAGCTCACTGTTGAGGTTCTCTCTTACCTGTCTGATTGTTCGCTGTAGGGATGATGCACCGGTCATACCTAAGGGTTCGAGCTTAATCGTTACTAGATAATAGTCTCCTGCTGTAAGAGCGTTCTGAACGATTTTGTTCAGGCTGGGAGGACAGTCGATAAAAATAAAATCGTACTTATCGTCTACCAGCTTGAGTGCCTTGTTGAGTTTGAACTCAGCTGCCATCCAGGTGGTAGCTATGGCCTCTATCTCAGCCACATCCACTTGATTTGGAACTATGTCAAGATTCGGTACGTCTGTTGGTCGGATTACTTCATCGGGGTTCCAATTATTTGGCTTAACCAAGAGTTGGCCGAAATGGTGCTCGCCCACTCTGATAGCATCAAACCCTAAAGCTTGGGATGCATTGCCTTGAGGATCCGCATCGACGAGCAATACCCGTTTTCCGAAATCTTCGGCCATAATTGCACTGCAGTTCACCGCAACTGTAGTTTTACCTACTCCGCCTTTCTGATTGATTATAGCGATTCGCGTTGCGCTCACATTATGCCCTCCTCAAGTTGTTCTTTGATCTCTAGCAAGGATAGGTTCTCGGTTTCTTTCAGCCACTTGATGCGCTTGAGCTGCTCGACGACGTTGGGCGAGTAGTAGCTCAAACCACCTGGAGTCTTGCCAAGGGGATGTATTAATCCGAGCTTAGTGTAATAGCGAATGGTGCTCACAGGCAGCGAAACAAGCTTAGCCAGTTCGCCTATATAAAAGGCGTAATCTGGTTTTTCGGCTACGTAAGGCATATAGCAATCTCTCCTTTTGGTAAAGTCTATCTATGACTTTAGGTTTAATGCAACAAAAACCTTGAAGTAGTAGTTCGCTTTTCAGTAGGAATTTCCTTCTAATCATTGTTAAAAAGGGCGTGACGTGACCAAAAGCTTGCTATATAGCCAAGCATAAAAGGGCGGTGATGCAAGGTGACCTACAGAGCCTGTGGACCTAGTGTAATGACTTCATCTAGAAGGCGTCGAACCTCAAGATCTATCGAGCTTGTACGTGTCAAGCTGGTTAGGGAATCTGTTGTTTCCTGTAGTTGCCATCAAATCGATAACGCAGCTGATGTTGCCGAGATTGTGTGGCCGCTACTTGGCGACAGTGATCGAGAGCACTTGCTGGTCTTGTCTCTTGACTGCAAGCGCCGGCCAACAAGTATCAATGTGGCTAGTATTGGCACACTTACGGCCTCTTTGGTACATCCAAGAGAGGTATTTAAGCCAGCCATTCTCAGCAATGCCGCGGCGATTATCTTGGTACATAATCACCCAAGCGGTATACCTGAGCCCAGCCTGAACGATTGCGAAGTGTTTCAGAGGATCTACAGGGTAGGCAAGGTGCTTGGAATTCCACTGCTAGACCATGTAATTCTAGGAGATAGCATCAGGCGATTTGTGAGCATGCGTGCGTGGATACTCGATGGATCCGATGGGTTGAAGACAAATACGGCCTATGTCGATGATTTGGTCGAAGCAGCTTGCTGAGAGTCGCAAATGGTACGGCAGCTGCGGCCGGGTAAGGAGGATGATGGAGCGTACTTGACGATAAATCTGCAGAACATAAGAGAACATACCTTTTCTACTGGCTGTGATTGAAAGGCTGCAGGCCGAAATCGAGCAGCTGCAGGCAGAGAACAGATTGCTGCGGATGACAAAAAGCTGTTAACAAAGGATATGAAGGTTGAAAGTATGGTGCTTCCTGTGTCTTGGGTCTTGAGCAAGAATCAGGCTTTGCTACTAAAACTGATTGAGTGCTCAGGTGGACGAATTGAAAGTAAGACTCGGATGCAGAGCATAGTCTTTATGATTCAGTTTGAGAGTCAGGACATGGGAAGTGCCAACACCTTCAGTTACACGTTTTTTTCACTGTAACTACGGACCCTTCAGTAGAGAACTTAACGAGGAGTTGACTGTCTTGACAGCACTCGGGTATGTCAAGCAGACGTTTAAGCAAGATGGCACTTGGTATCCTGTTGCGGTGTGTTCACTTACTGATTTGGGGAAAACGGCATTATCGCTAATGGAAGTCTCTGAACCGGAGCTGATGCAAAAGTATGCTTTTGAATACAGCAAGAGGTCGCTAAGAGATATTCTGGATGAAGTGCATGAAAAGTCTAATCTCGGTCAGGTTGAAATAGGCGTTGTCATTTTGGAGCCTAGAGGTGGAAGAACAACATCATTCCCAAGTTGGCTCAAAGAGTACAGAAGGGAGCGTTACATATGAAATACTATCTAACCCGCGGAAAAAGGCTTGATACCGGTGAGTGGATCTATGGGGTTCTCCTTCAAAAGCCTGATGGTTCGTTGTACATTGTTATGAATCAGAAGAACTATGCAGTAGATCCAGATACCGTAGGAAGGTATACGGGGCTTAGAGATCGTATGAATGCTCAGATTTTCCATGATGACATCCTGCATGTCGTCATCCCCAGTGGTTCGAAGGACAGCTTCGATGATTATGATGTTGGCTACGTTGTGTTGCATAACGACAAGTACTGTCTTCAGACGGTTCGGATGAGCCGGCCCCTACAGCCGCTTCTTGACTGGTGCGACTGGTGTCGCGTCGAGATTATCGGTAACATTCACGATAATCCAGAAGTCCTGCAGGTGTTTCGGCGTTTTGAAGAATGCAGGCTGAACGCAAGTTGATGGAGTCTGAAGTGTCGGTTAGGTATGGAACTGACTACGAGGGGGGAGGCATGTGAAAGAGAACAGGGCCAAAACCAAATCGAAAAACATCAAAATTAACGAGTGGGTTGAGCGGCTGGTTTTGGCTGAACAAGACGGAGATTCGGGAATAGTACCGCTTCCCCCTTGCAAATATGCTGCCTGCATCACGAATGTTGGACGAAGTACCTGCATCGGATACTACAGTCACTGCAAGATAGGGTTTAAGTGTAACGGCAAAGAGCTTTTCTTGGTAAGATGCGGCATTGATCCGTGAGGTGATAGCTGTGTCTAGAAGCCGCAAGAAGCGTCCAATTGTCAAGATTAGTGGTCGGGAAAGGAGCAAGAAAGCTAAAAGGAGAGCAAACAAAAAGGTTCGGCAATATATAAAACGGTATTTTGATGCGCTGCCTCTTGTAGGAAGCTGGCATAGGAAGGTCTATCAGTCGTGGCACATCTACGATGGTGTCTTGTACTGCTCCAAGAACGATTTTTGGACCGACGATGAGAACCTGTGGGAGAAGTACTATATTCGCAAGTAGGAGCTAGGTAAACATCTGAAAAAGATCAAGTATACGGGTTCAGTATTGATTGATCAGCTTCTTCGTTCTGGCAATAGCGGCGAAGGATTCATCGGCGCATGGTTTAACGAAGATCGATTCGAAACTGACTCATTCCGCTTTGTTTCAGTTGAACCTTCTGAAACGGAGGTTAGTCTGATGAACTATAGGGAAGCACGCAAGCTAAAAGATAAACTAGTTAAGCTGCTACCTAAGAGCCATAAGCTGAAGAATCGCATCAGAGAACATGGTGATACTTGGCAGGTGCGAGATGTTGCTAAGCCCACATTTACATCCAAACTGATGGCTTTAGTTGAAGCTGAGGACGAATACCTCATGTGGGTTCAGCTTGATGCCATAACGCTAATAGCAGACTAAAGAAAAGAAGTTGATGCTCAGATAGATAGTCGACGCATAAAGCTAGGGGATCAGATTGCAGGAGAGATTGTATGCGGCAAAGGCCTGATGTTTCAGTATATCACCGGTATAATCGTAAAGGTTGCTGAGAAGGTTGTTGGAATCAAAACTGAAAGCGGCAAGTACATAGAGGTTCCTGTGTGGCAGTTCCACGCATGCGGTATAGGAGTTGATGGATGTTGAAGATCATCGAATGGGATGAGGAAGGCTATCCGACAGAAGAATCGCTGCAGAAGCTGTCAGAGGTGCTAAACAGCCTAGACTTCATGAAAGCAAAAGAAGCTTTCTACGATGCACTGAAGGAAAACATCTACCGTGATGCCTGCGGCCGTACACAAGTGGAAGTAAGAGGCAAGATGATGGATGTGTGGGAGTATCATACCTACGGCTGGTCCGGGAATGAAGCAATCATCAGAACACTGTATGAAAGCTCAGTATGGGGCCTATTTTTCCAAAGGCATGATGCTGGCGGTCACTACTATTTTACTCTTCCTGAACATACATTATCGATTACGACAACAGGAGGTAGCAGTGAACAAAGATCGGATTTTGGCAACTGAGTTCTCGGGTGAGTTTGTGGAACTGATGAAAAACCGGATGGTAACCAGCTTCTACAAGTATGGGTCGATTAAAGATGGCCGCGCTGACGCAGGTTATCCTGGATGAGGACGAAATCTGCGGTTTCTGCTACACACAGCTGACAGATGTAGAGCAGGAGGTCAACGGCCTCATGACATACGACCGCAAACCAAAAGTGGACCCCGACAGATTCAAGGCCATCTTCGGAGTGGACCCCGAACGATGAGCAGGAAAACCGGTTGAGATAAGCTCAGCCGGTTTTGCATTTTTTCAAGAGCACTGCGAGAGGGAAGTAACCCCCTGTGAACGAGAACATGGAGATGTTTAAAGGAAACGGGTTTGCGGGAGGCGACTCGAGATGGAAGCAGTCACGGTTCCAGCGATATGCGGTTCTTCGGTCACAGGTCCGAAATGGATCGAGGGGCGCTATGTTTAACTCGACGTCTAGTAGTGGCAGTGGCCTGGTCTAGGTCATGCTCGCTATCAATAAGTGTCCTAGCGAACGTTCTCCTTGTGGTTTGGCTGTCCTTTCCGGCAATGCGGTAAGGCTGTCACATCTGTGAGGGGAATAAACGTTCGTCCATCGAAGTAGACTCTAGCATAACCAGGTAGGCAGAGGATGCAGCAGGGGAGTGAGCAGGAAAGGGATGACGCCAATGGAACAACGAGTGCTAGCAAAACCGTTTCTCAAATGGGCTGGAGGAAAGACCCAGCTTCTAGGCGATCTGTCTGAACGCTTACCGGACCAGATCAAGCGATCTGGTGTCATAGGAACCTATGTAGAACCGTTTGTAGGTGGAGGAGCGCTCTTTTTCTACTTGAGGAATGAGCTTATTATTGAAAGGGCGTGTCTGATAGACAATAACAGAGAGCTCATGGTTGGTTACACAGTGGTACAACGGGAACCGGAGATGTTGATTGAGCACCTTCAGCGGCTAGAGCGGGAGTATCTGCTGCTGGATAGCGAAGCCAGGAAATCATATTACTACAGGGCCCGCGAGCTTTACAATCGGCAGATGTCTGAGTTTGACTACTGCTCGTTCAATGAGGATTGGATTGTACGAGCTAGTCTTCTTCTCTTTCTAAACAAGACGTGCTTTAACGGGTTGTTTCGCCAAAATCGGCTTGGTGAGTTCAACGTTCCGCACGGTAGCTATAAGAATCCCACGATCTGTGACCCTGCTATCATCTTGGCTGCTAGTAAGGCTTTGGCAGGGGTGAAGCTTATCTGTGATGATTTCCTTGGCTCGAGACCGTATGTTGACAGCGAAACTCTAGTTTACTTCGATCCTCCGTATCGTCCGTTAACAGAGACTTCGCGGTTTACCAACTATAGTAAGAATGGATTCACAGATGAAGATCAGATTCGCTTGGCTGACTACTTCCGTGAACTAGATGCTAAAGGGGCATATCTCATGCTCAGCAACTCCGATCCCAAAGTCACCAATCCCGATGATTGTTTTTTCGATGATCTCTACAGGGGCTTTCGTATAGAGCGCATCTACGCAAAGCGTAGCATTAACTGCAATGGCAACGCGCGTGGCGAAATAACAGAGCTTATTATCAGGAATTACTAGTGAGGGAGTGTGGCTTATGGCCGGGTATATCGTCAGTCTCGATTCAGAACGAAGTCTGGAGATGTATACTCGCAGTGGTATGTACGCTACCAAGATGTCCACCCCAAGCAAAAGCGGCTGGAAGATTCATCACGAAGGCACCTGGGCAGACTATTGCACAATGCAACCGGGTGACAACATCTACTTCTTCATAAAGAGAAAGATATATGGAATAGGAGAACTCGTAGTGATCGATGGGAGTTGCAGGTTGAGGAACTATCCTGAAGCGAACGTCCCTCAGCCGTACGCTTACGATACCGTTAGAAGTTCACTGTTGTGGGACGAGTCAGATAGTAGCGTGAACCAGCGCTGGGTCTGTTTCTTTAAGCCGGCGCCGGCCTTCTTCCGCAAAGGTATCGACATGGATGATGTTTTGGCATCGAACCCGAGCAAGTTCAGGATGCTTCGGGCTTTCTGGAAGCTGTCATTTGTAAAGATAGATGACGAGGAGAACCAGGCCCTGAAGGATGTCATCCTGAAAAGCAATGAGGAGTACATAGGTGATGAGTCCCACAACGGGAAATTCTCTACTCGCTATGAAGCCGAGCACCAGAGAGTAAGGGAGCACACCGCTGGAAGCTCGGAATACTCCTTTTCTAGTGAGCATATTCTTTCGTCGTGTGCTGAAGGAGACTGGTTACGACACGAGATGGCGCTAGAAGCCGGTCTGTTATTCCAGCTCAGTGAGAGAGAGCCAAACACTGTTGATGTTTTTGGTCAGTGGGATTATCTGTCACACCAGGTTGTAGCCTCTCCGTTCAAACCCATCGACTACATGGACAAGATGGACGTTTTTGGCTATGCCTACGTGCCAGGGTATAGACCGACTATATCGAGATATCTTGTGGCGGAAATAAAAAAGGGTACGGCAGGTTGCGGTGATATTGATCAGCTTCTGAAGTATGTAGACTGGGTCACCAGCGAGTATGCTTTTGGGAACTACTCTATGATTAAGGCGTTTCTTGTCGCATATGAGTTTCCGCAGGAAGTAATAAACCATGCTGTTGAGAAAGGTCGTAGGAACTATACTATCGGACGAAGGCCCGCGCGTTCGGATGAATGGAACGCCCTCTCTCTAGTGAAATATGCCTATAACAGTGATGAGGACGCTCTCAGCTTTCAACTCGTAACCTGAATCACGACTGGTCATGCCAAGCTGGAGATTCTGCAGGTGAGGAGTCAAGTAAGTGGCTCGCCTGTGGCGCCGGTACTGCTCCAACCCATGTCGTTCCATCACCTTGCAGATCTCCTCGAATCGCCGAGAGATGCCCAGGGCAGTATTCATGTGTTTGTGGAGCAGCTAGTCTTCCAAGGGTTGTGAGCGAATCACCCTGAGAACCTGTTCAGAAGACCAACGGACCCTAAGGTAGAAGGTGAAATATGAAAGGCTATCAGCTGCTAATCAAACTAAAGGAACTGCCCACGGTGTGGAGACAGGTGTTGGTTCCCGCGGGGATCACGTTCCGTGCTTTGCACTACGTGATCCAGTATGCCATGGGCTGGCAGGACAACCATCTCCATGAGTTTTCGAGAAGCCTCATCCACCTTCTCAAGGAGTACGGCGATGAAGAGCGGAATGTGGTGTTCTATGGGGAGAAGCTGGTGGAGCAGTACCCCCATCTGCTGCAGAGTTACGCTGGGCGCTGGAGGCATACATCAGATGAGGAAAACCTGGATTATTTTGGCCACGCCATCTTCTTTTGGATTATGCAGCGTTGCTTAGAAGAGTTTGGCCTAGTCAAGACCAGGTCTATCCCAGGTGCGGACATCCGTAATGGAACAGAACTTGTTCAGAAAACGGAGCTGTTGGAACAGGTGTGTGTTGCCTGGTAAAGCACTCTCCCCAACGACAACTGTGTGCTTCGTAAGCGTCAAACCAGCCGTACCTTCTAGCTCCTCTCCGCTGATGAGATAATGAAGTCATCAGAGGGAAGGAGCTGATTCGTGTGACTAAGGAAGCCAGGCAAGAGCTGCGCGAGTTGTGGGCTGAGAGGATAGAGGATTTCCGCGCCAGCGGTCTAAGCCAAAGGGCATGGTGCAGAGAACATGGGCTGCGGCCCAACCAACTCTGGTACTGGCTGCGCAAGTTTGAGACTGAAACTAACCAGCCGCAAAACGGCATATGGATACAACTGGATTCACTAGCTCCTACTGGCTCTGGTGTCGTGCTGCGCATCGGCAATGTGACTGTGGAAATTCAGCGCGGGTTTGACCCCCAGGTTCTAACGGAAGTCATCCGCTCCTTGCTGAACGTATGTTAATTGGTCATCCTAGGCAAAAGGTGTACCTGGCTGTGGGAGCCACCGACATGAGGAAGTCAGTGGACGGCCTGGCCGCCATAGTCCAGCTGGATTT
>LSQX01011232.1_pt1 | contig 26078 bp, 23 predicted proteins | sample 654561 | NCBI WGS metagenome assembly LSQX01 (sample SAMN04489861, study PRJNA283612) | anaerobic digester metagenome | isolation source: 4 biogas reactors fed with cattle manure at either 37C or 55C with and... | place: Denmark: Kongens Lyngby | collected 2014 | reverse complement strand
ACTGTTTTTCATTCAATGCTCCGACCCAAAACCGAAAGCTGATGTAGAGTTTGAACTATTGAATGAGGAATTATATTTTGCTCCCATTTTTTCAAATAAAATAGGAGGAGTGGAAATGTTTTATGGGGATTATCTTAGTGAAGAAGACGAGGAGAAAGGGAGAAATGTAATAAAATATAAAGTAAAAAATAATTTGCCCTATAAGGTATTCTTTATTCCGAATTCTCAAAAATTGGAGCAGATTTGGGATGTTGAAGATTTTTATGCTTATGATCTATATTTTTTGAGTTATCTTATTACTAAAGAAAATGGACAAAATTTAGAAATGAGGATTCCTTTATCATATCCACCAAAGAACCCAGCTATTTCTGATGCTGTTTTCTTAAAGGATAGTACAGAATGGGCGCAGGATACGATAAAATATTATAGTATGTATGACAGGAGACGTTTTAAAGATTTCACATTCTTAGAACCAGGAGAGACAGCCATTTTTGATATTGAATTCAATTTACCCATTATAAAAGGGTCAAACGAATTATATTCCGATGTAATTGAACTATACAAGGAAGAAAATTATATTTTTCAATTGCACTATATTCAAAGCAAAACTCGTTTAGAAGACGAACTGCCAAAACAGATTTTGGATTATTTAGAGCGGAATGATATTAAGATTGTAGATTTGTCTTTACATTCTGATAAGATTCCTTTAATGCCAAGAAAATAAATTCAACAGAATGGAGTGGCAGGACGAGTTAGATTTAAACCATTATGACTTCGGCGCACGGAATTACGATCCTGCTTTGGGTAGGCGTTGCACTGAGTTTATCGAAGTGTGGATGAATATTGACCCAATGGCGGAAATGATGCGGCGCCACTCACCGTATAATCCTGCATTTAACAACCCTGTTTATTTCATTGATCCCGGATGGTTCTCGAATATTTATATAGACAATATTTTAATTTTCAAGTAAAAGTGGGAAGTTTTAATAGACTTGATAAAAAATAAACATTGATCCATAGCCGAACTATTTTACAAACGTCTATATGCGCGGATCACATCGTCAAAATCATCTTCATCATCGAGAGAAGCTATCTCATTCAAATCCCTTACCTTAAGAACTGTAGTGCTAAGCTCTAGGATTTCCCATATATTTTCAAGCTGTGGATCGTCTTTATTAAACCCTGTAAAAATGATCGAATTTCCATCTTGAGACCAAACGGCATTACTGATTTCTACGAGTTCACAACTTTCCCCATAATAATCCTCTATTGTTGCGGTGTTGTCTGCTTTGAATTCCAGAAATATATCACATGTATGAAATTCACTCGCATCAACAGTATATGCTACCCCGTCTATAGTAACTAAGAGGTAATCGGGCACCCATCTTCCTATAAGATCGCCGGACAATGAGTCTCCGCCTTCATCTTCACTGCAGGAAAAAACCATAAAGGAAATAAATATAACAAGTAATAATTGTACTGCTTTTTTCATAATACTTAAAAATATTGGTTAAACTTGGTTTTGTAAATTTTTAATAAGATGTGTTCTAAATAAAGATTATATGTGCTTGAAGTCTTGATAGGTACTTAAAAATTAAATCCTAAACGTATTTCAAAAAAACTGTCTTCTTTACCAAATTTTCATAGCGTCCCCCGGATGCTATCAGTATATTTAAATCATTTTAAGAGAGCGTATGCGAAACCATTTTCACTTATTTTGGTTGACTGTCATTGCCGAAAAGAAAAACTTTCTCAAGCACAAAACTGAAACTAAATATTCTCCAATTTTTGCGCTTTGCACAGATTGGAAAATGCATTGGTTAAAATGAGAACATCGATGAAAAGTAATTTGTTTATCATAGGTGTAAAAGGTATAATTTGGTTTTAAATAATTAAAAAATGACAATTGCTGAATCTAAATGGACTTGTTCCAAAGAATTGATTATCTCGAAAATATGTGTTACAACAATAATTCTAAACAAAACTACTGTAGGGTTCAATAGTCGTCAATACCTAAAAAGTAGTAAATAGTCGTGATAAGATTTGATCGATGTATCTGTTCGGGAAATTCCCCCGCCAGCGCGCAAATTTTTTTGCATGCCATGAGTTTCAATTCAACGGTTTTAGTATCAATAAAATGGCTTAATTTTAGTGTTTGTTTATTGATATATTTACGAGTCGAAAATATAAATTCCACTATCCCGAAAAACTATATTTTGTAAGTTTTTCAGCAGTGAGTTTTTAAACTCTCCATTTCTGATACCGTGCTAAATGATTCTTGTTCTTTAAAATAATTAGCTTTGAGGTGTGTGTAATCCATTTCGCTACACGCTATACATCCGGTTTCCATTGATTTATTTGGTTCGGATAGAAGCTCAAGTTTCTGTGCCGGCTCTGTGTGTACCATTCTTTTAACGCCACTGTTACGCTACTAACCTATCAATTAGCAGTGTGTTCTTTTCATATTTTTTCGTGGTTTAAAGATCATGAATTTTTCAATTTAAAAAAGAACGCATATACTACCTAAAGACGGATCTAAATTTCTTGAGGTATTTGGAAACGGCACGGAAATCGGTAAAAGGAGATGTGATTTTAGGAACATTTTCGGACAACGGTCCCACGAAGTGCAGCGGACTTGCCATCAAACAATACAATGCCGAAACTTTGACCGCCGCGCTTCAAAACGGTTTTGAAAAGATTCGTTGTATTACTGAAGATCACAGAACTCCGTTTGACACGACCCAAAATTTCATTTTTTGCAGCTTCAAGAGACAGGACCTTTAGAACCTTTAACGACCAAAACACAAAAGGAACCGAGGCTGCCGTCGGGAGAGCTTTAAAATTTCACTATGGTTCACGCCTAAACACATCACGCTAAAATTGAAAAAAAAAGGAAGCGGCAACCTTTTTTGATTTTCTGAAAGAAAGAGCTATTTTTAACAAAATTAGGGAAATAAAACAGGAGAAGCCATAATATTGTACACGGGATACATTGCGCCGGGAAAGTTGCGGAGGGTGCAGGCGTGTTTCAAGAATGAGCGTTTCGTTATTAAACGCGTTGCAAAAAAACAATTGAGTTTCCCTCCCTACTTACTTTACACGATGGATAATTTGACCAAAAAACAGCGGATAAAAAATATGCAAGCAAATAAGTTGGCAGGGACAAAACCCGAACGTTTATTGGTAAAAACGCTGTTTGCGAGAGGACATCGCTACCGAAAAAACAATAAAACCGTTTTTGGAAAACCCGATTTGACTTTAAAAAAAATAAAACTTGCAATTTTTGTGGACGGCGAGTTTTGGCATGGAAAAGATTGGAGCGAACGAAAACACGATCACAAAACCAACAAAGAATTTTGGCATGCAAAAATAGAAAGGAATATGAAGCGCGACCAAGAAGTGAACACAGCACTCACAAAACAAGGTTGGACAATTTTGAGATTTTGAGCCAAAGACATCGAGAAAGATTTGTTAACTTGCGTCTTACGAATAGCAGTGAAAACTTTTAGAGAACAGCAATTTAGAATGAAGCTGTTTTCTTGTGGATATAATGAGAAATGATTTTGGGCGTTCCCTATCGGGTCGGGCTTTCCGTTCCAATCTTTTTGTTCGTTCCTCACAATAAGGATTTCCACTGCAATCCCTAACGCAAATAGTTGTATAAAATGGAAAATTATCAGAAAATATCAAGGGAAGATTTTATAAACTTTTTCCGTGATGATGAAAAATTAAATCAACTAACCGTAGATGATAGAATTGAAATTTTTAGAACAATTCTTGTTGGAAGTTCAGATTTGACAAAAGATTTATTAAACGAAATTTTAGAGGACTATTCAGTGTCTAATCTTAAAATAATAGAAATTAATAATGACAAGAAATAAGAAATGGACACGAGAAGAAACGATTATCGCGTTTAACGTGTACTGTAAAGTTCCTTTTAAAAACAGTAGTAAAACTCACCCTACTATAATAAAGTATGCCAATATTATTGGTAGAAGTCCATCTGCCTTAAATATGAAAGTCGGAAACTTTGGACGGCTTGACCCTGAATTGAAAAAAAAAGAATTAGAGGTTTAGTTAATGGAAGCAAATTAGAAGAGGATGTTTGGAATGAGTTTAATGGAAATTGGGATCAATTGGCTTTTGAAAGTGAAAAGTTAATTGCTGAATTCCAAAACAAAACTATTGAAGAAATCGAGAACATTGACATGGATGATTTACCAAAAGGAGAAGATCGGTTAACAGTGATTAAAACGAGAGTTAATCAAAGTTTTTTTAGAAGCACCATACTTTCCTCATACAATTTAAAATGTTGTATTACGGGTTTGTCAGTTCCAGAATTTCTCATTGCCAGCCATATCATACCTTGGTCTGAAGACGAAGAAAACAGAACAAATCCGCACAATGGAGTGTGTCTAAATTCAATTCACGACAGGGCTTTTGATAATGGTTTTATTACCGTTACACCAGATTTCAAAATTTTAGCATCTAACTTTTTTGATGATTATTCTAACGATAAAGCGGTTACAGAATTTTTTAGAAAATATCAAAAGCAATCGATAATCCTTCCTGACCGATTTTTGCCAGATAAAGAATTTTTAGATTTTCATTATCATAACAAATTTCGTAAATAACGACAACGAAAAGTAAAAGGAAAATGTAATTACTACCGAAAGTATTTGTAGACAAGCAACATTTTACTGGAGGCCGAAACACAACTAACCGTGAAAGCCAGCTTTTATGGGTGGCGTAACCTCGGCAATATATTTCTTTCTAAAAAACATAATGGTGTTTGAAATTTATAACTTCAAACACCATTTTGTTTTGGTTTAAAGATGAAAATACTCGCTCGTTTGGGTGGGAATTCCACCGCGAAAAAAGCTTACGGAACGTTTTATACAAACATGGTTATCGGATTTTCAATATACCTTTTAAAGGTTTGTAAATATTTGGCTCCCGTTGCGCCGTCCACCGTTCGGTGATCACACGCCATGGTAACTTTCATCGTATTGCCAACCACAATGGCGCCGTTTTTGACAACCGGTTTCTGAACAATCGCTCCGATGGAGAGAATGGCCGAGTTCGGTTGGTTGATGATGGAAGTGAATTCGTCAATTCCAAACATCCCCAAATTGGATACGGTAAACGTGCTTCCCTGCATTTCGTCGGGAGTGATTTTTTTGGTTCGTGCTTTTTCAGCCAATTCTTTTACCTGCGCATTGATTTGAGAAAAACTCATCTGATCGGCAAAGCGCAAAACAGGAACTACCAAGCCTTCATCTACCGCGACTGCCACTCCGATGTGAATGTGTTTGGCAATCTCAGTCACATCAGCTTTCCAAATACTGTTGACTTGAGGATGTTTTCTCAATGCCATTGCCGCTGCTTTGATGACCAAGTCGTTAAAGGAGATTTTGACATCTCCGGCATCGTTTATGGCTTTTCGAGTGGCAATGGCATTGTCCATATCCAACTCGACGGTGAGGTAAAATTCCGGCGCGGTAAACTTCGATTCCGACAGACGTTTGGCAATGGTCTTGCGCATCTGAGAGTTTTTGATTTCTTCAAAGCTCTCCGTGCCTACGGGAACATATCCGTCGGCGCTGCCGGGTTGGTAATTTTCAATGTCGGCTTTGACAATCCGTCCGTTTTCTCCGGTTCCCTGAACGTGCATCAAATTAATGTTTCGTTCTTCTGCCATTCTTCGGGCTAAGGGTGAAACAAAGATGCGTTCGCCACGCGTTGCCGGAGTTGTTTTCGTTTCTTTTTTGTCAGAAGTAGCGGTTTCTTTTTTTGCTTCTTTCTTCGGTGCTTCTTTTTCCGTTTTTTGCTCTTGTTTCTTTCCGGCAGCTGCCGGCTTTTTCACATCCGTTATGTGGGAAACATCCGTTCCTTCGGGGCCGATGATTGCCATCAGCGCATCCACCGGTGCGGATTGTTCCTCGGGAATTACTATTTTAAGAAGCACTCCCGAATAGAACGATTCAAATTCCATGGTGGCTTTATCCGTTTCAATCTCAGCCAAGATGTCGCCTTCTTCTACGTTGTCGCCTTCTTTTTTTAACCATTCGGCAATGGTTCCTTCTTCCATGGTATCACTCAATCGGGGCATGGTGATGAGTTCCACACCTTCGGGAATGGTATTTTCGGAAGTTTCCGATGCGTCTGAAGCTTCTCCTTCAGAATCGGATTCGGCAGCTTCAGTAGTTTCTGATTTTTCCTCGGATGCTGCAGTTTGTTCGGCTTTTTCGTTGTCCTCTTTACCTTCCAACAATGCAGAAATGTCTTCACCTTCTTCCCCGATAATGGCAAGCAAGGCATCTACCGAAGCGGTTTCTCCTTCTTGAATGCCGATATGAAGTAGGGTTCCTTCGTAAAAAGATTCGAACTCCATGGTTGCTTTGTCGGTTTCAATTTCCGCCAAGATGTCGCCTTCTGCTACTTTGTCTNNTGGTTCCTTCTTCCATGGTGTCACTCAACCGAGGCATTTTGATTACTTCTGCCATAACTTATAATTTATGAGGTAAAAATGGATAATCTTCTTGTTCATATACGCTGTCGTACATCACATTGGTTTCGGGGAAAGGAGATTCCTCTGCATATTTCTCACATTCCGAAACGAGGTCTTTGACACGTTGGTCAATCTTTTTGATTTCTTCTTCAGTTGCCCATTTGTTTTCGTAAATCTTATGCAGTACATACGTAATGGGGTCTTCTTCCTGTTTTTTTGCCAATTCTTCTTTGGTTCTGTAATGTTGCGCATCACTCATAGAGTGCCCGCGATAGCGATAGGTTCTGATTTCTAAAAATGTAGGTCCGTCGCCTCTTCGAGCGCGTTGAATGGCCTCGTCCATTTCTTTGGCTACCACTTCCGGTTTCATGCCGTCAACGGGTTTGGAAGGCATTTCATAGCCAAGTCCCAATTTCCAGATTTCGGTATGGTTTGCTGTACGTTCAACTGAAGTTCCCATGGCATATCCGTTGTTTTCACAACAAAATACCACGGGCAATTTCCACAACATCGCCATGTTGAAAGTTTCGTGGAGGGAGCCTTGTCGTACGGCACCGTCTCCCATATAAGTCAACGTTACGGCATCGCGTTCAAAATATTTGTCGGCAAAAGCAATTCCCGCACCCAGGGGAATTTGTCCGCCTACAATTCCGTGTCCTCCGAAAAATCGGTGTTCTTTGGAGAAAATATGCATCGATCCACCCAACCCTTGTGAAGTACCGGTTGCTTTTCCGTACAATTCGGCCATAACTTTTCGTGGATCCACACCCATTCCGATGGGCTGAACGTGATTCCGATACGCCGTAATCATATTGTCTTTTTCTAAATCCATCGCGTGAAGCGCACCGGCAAGAACAGCTTCCTGACCGTTGTATAAATGCAGAAATCCGCGAACTTTTTGATTGATATAAACTTGGGCTAATTTATCTTCAAATTTGCGCCAGAAAAGCATGTCCTCATACCATTTCAGATATGTTTCTTTAGTTATTTTCTTCATCTGTATAGCGTAAAAAATTGGCAGAAAACCAAAATTATTAAACGGATAACAAAAATAGTATTTTAAACTGTGATTTTATAACGGAGTGCTAAAAAGAATGCGCAGGCTTAACATCTCTTTAGATAATAAGGAGGAGTTACCACAAAAGTAGGGGAGAAGTAACGTCGATTGACAGCAGAAAAATTACAAATAACTTGAATCAAAGCTAAGTGGGAGCAAATCTTTAAGGGAATTCACTTTGTAAATTTGTCCCACTTCGCCCATAAAATAAATTTCAATCGGTGAGTTTTGCCGTTGTTCGTATTCTGCTATCGATTGTCGACACGCACCGCAAGGGGCTACCGGTTTGGAAACGGTATGGTTTTCGGCTCCGGCTGTAATGGCAATCGCTTGAATGGGAACTTTGGGGAAATTTGCGCCGGCATTATAAACTGCCACGCGTTCCGCACAAAGTCCGGACGGATAAGCCGCATTCTCCTGATTGTTTCCCGTGATAATTTCTCCGGAACTCAGCCGTAACGCCGCACCGACTTTAAATTTGGAATAGGGTGCATAGGCATTTTTGCGCGTATGTTTTGCTTTCTCCATAAGTTCCCGAATCTCCTCAGGAAGTTCATCAATGGAGTCATAAACTACAACAGGTATGCGAATGTCCTTGTGTTTCAAATAAGCCGATATTTTAATTTTCTACAAAAGAATCTCCAAAATTAAAGGTCAAACCAAATCGGAGCGTTCCTTCTAAAGGACTCTGGATTTTTGCTGTGGAAAACAGATAAGATACATCGATGTTGATGGATGTGTAGCGGAATCCGGCTCCAAAAGAAGCAAATTTGCGTGATCCTTTTTCTTCACTTTCATTAAAGTATCCTGCGCGAAGTGCAAAGACATCCTGATACCAATATTCCGCGCCCAATGCCCAGGTTATTTCTTTGAGTTCTTCACTAAATCCGCCGGGAGCATCGCCGAAAGATGAGAAAATGCCGCCAAAAAAGTTTTGATTATAATAATCATCTTCACGATTTATTTTTCCGTCTTCATTGGAATCGCTTGGTGTTGGAACCAACAATTTATTAAAAGCTGCAGTTACGCCAATTGTATTGTATTGATCAAGTATAAAATCAAATCCACCACCGAGGGCGAGATTGGTAGGCAAGGAGTTTTCCTGACCCAATTCGTCGTATTTAAGTTTTGGACCAATATTGGAGATGTTAAACCCGGCACGCCATCTTCCGTTAAATTCGTCATAGGCAATTTCCTCACTCTGATAATATCCTGCGATATCCACTGCAAAAGTGCTGGCCGCATTTGAATCGTCACTAAATTCGGAAGGTATTTTCAAATCGGAACGGATGTAGCGACCGGCTACTCCCATCGAAAAACGGTCACTGAGTTTTAGCGAGTAGGAAACGTCAAACATCAGTTCGTTAGGTTTTACGATCCGCCCCGGATCATCTGCCGTTTGGCGCAATTCGATTTCACCGGTATTGAAATATCTAAAACTCGAACCGATGGCGCTTCTTTCGTTCAGTCGGTTGTAGTAGGTTAAATTTCCAAGAAAAATATCGTTTACCAATTTGCTTAAATAAGGGGTGTAAGTAACTCCGACTGCTTGTTTGGAAGTGGCAAATGCAAATTTTGCCGGGTTCCATTGTTGTGAAAAAGCATCCGGAGAGGTTGCCACTCCGATATCTCCCATTCCTGCCGCTCGCGGATCGCCGGCAATTAACATAAACGGAACTGCAGTGGTAATAACGCGTTGCCCTTGTGTCGGATCGGCACCACCTTGAGCGTTTACTTTAACTGCCAATAAACAGAGTATAAGCGGAATTAAAATTTTCTTCATGTGTATAAAATTTTGAGAACAAATATAAATTTTAAATTTTTATAGGATGACGAGTTTTTCGAATTTCTCCACTCGTTGATTTGTCAATGTCGATTTAACGGTCAGTTTGTAAACATAAACCCCTTTCCCGATGCGATCTCCAAAATCGTCCCTTCCGTCCCATGTAATGTCACGTGCCAGGAATCCGTCGGTAATGATGGTTTGATTCTTTGTCCAAACTACTTTTCCGGAAACTGTAAATATTTGAACTTGTACATCCAAAGGTTCATGCGGGCGGTTGTGATTAAACCAAAACTCGGTGTAATTTACAAACGGATTCGGGTAATTCAATACTCTCGTAATTTCGAGTTTGTCATTTCCGGCAACGACAAACTGAATTTCAGCTGTGGATGAGTTGTTGTAAACATCCCAAGCTTTGAGCGTCAGGGTATGAATTCCTTCTGAAAGATCGTTTAGTTTATAACTGGCGGTACCATTGGTGAAATCATCGACTTCGGTTTGGTAAAATTCATTTAAAACAATAGGGTTGGATTCGTCACCGTCAATGATGGCGACCAAATCATGACCAATGCCGCTGGAAGTGTTAATTCCGTTTTCGTCATATAATTTTGCAATCAGTGTCGGACTGCTGTTTGTAATTCCTCCTGAAACAAAACTTTCGTCGTTCATGTATAATTTGATTTCGGGACCTTCGGTGTCTTCCGGCGCGTTTTTATTCAATCCGCCGATGCGTACTTCTTGATTCACGCCGGTTTGGTCTTCGAGCACTCCGTCTCTTTTGGCATACAGACTAATCCGACCCTTTCCGACGGGAATTTGAATGTCTCTTGGTGCGACAAATTCAAAACTGAAACGACCGTTGACAATGCTGGCTTTTCCGTTAAAAACACTTTCTCCCAAAGTGACGAAATCCAAATAAACATTGTTGTTGTCATTGTCCAAGGTGCGCCGCATCACATTCTTATCAAAAACTTTGACTTCCAAAATGCCGTTGTAATCCGGAATTAATTGACCGTGTAGTGTGCGTATTTCACCGTCAAATTTAATTCTGCTCAGCGCCTGGATGGTATCGGTTGTTTCTTCTATGGGAATATCATTCATTTTTGTAATTGCGATATCCTGTTTTGGAAATGCAAGCGGCAAGGCAGGATCTCCTATATAAAAAATAGCTCTTCTATTATGGGAGGAGACATCGTTTTTTGCCAATCTTAAAGCTTCGGCAGGAACCATCGGGACATCTCTGTCATATCCGAACATATAAGGTGCCAATGCTTTATTGAATTCAATACCTACGCTTATAAAGACAGCGCGAGTGGTGGTTACCAATGAAATTGCACCGCCCTCTGGGTTGAGATAAGTTAATTCGCCAGCTGTAATACGTAATGGATTGTCAAATTTTGTAAACTCACAAGTTACGGTAATCATACAAGGTAAGTTATTTATATTCCTTAACTCCTGCGCATTTTCTTTGGTATAAATCGCTTCGTGTGCAAGTCCGTCTTCTCCTCCGTGACCAAAATAATTGATAACGATTGCACCAACATCAAAAGCACTTTTGATGGCTTCATTAACCTCAGGATAGCGATTTCCACCGGCAGAAGTCTGTTGTTGATAGGCATCGGTGTGAATTTTCTTTACGTTGATATAGGGTTTCTTTTCGGAAATTTCATCTCCCAGTTCATCCAAACTTTTTTGAAGCTCTCGTTCGCTGGCATAATCGACATCATCAGAGACCAAAACAAAATTGGTACGCCAGTTTCCGTAAGATGCTTCCGTCGCATAGTGAATAATCTTGTCGATCATCGCATTTGCGTCGGATACATTATCGGCTATAATTCTTCCGACTGCAATATCCAAACGGTCGATATCAGTCATTTTATTGCCGTATTTATCATAAGAGTGACCGCCGATAGTGCCTTCATCCGGTCCCATATTTCCAAAGAAATCATCAGACATAAATGAATTGGCTTCATCGGTATGGCTTACTGTATGAAAAGTAGGAACAATATTGTTGTTGTTTGCCAATCGATCTTTGTAATCAATGGAGGTGTCACCAATTATTCCAATATACTTTAAACGTTTCGAGGGTTCTGAAGCGTTGTAATATACATACCTTACAAGATTTCGTATAGCACCGATGTCTTGTTTTCCTGAGCTGAATTCTTCATATATTTTATCGGTTGTTACTACTTTTACATTTAGATTGTGAGTCCTTTTATGGAAATTGGCTAATTTGAGTGCCGACTGAATCAATATTGGATGGGTGATAATTAAATAATCTACATCTTGAAAGTTCCCCGATTCATCTCTAAAAACAGTTCCTTTGATATTTTGATTTGAAACACGAGAATTATGAATTCTAATGGGAGTGTAATAATCATTTGGATTGATTGCTACAAATTTTTTAGTGTGCGCTGCGTTTTGTTTAAAAATTATTGTTTCGGAAACATTGTTGTTAGACAGCGAAACGATATATGTCGGGTCTGTAACATCCCAAATTTGGGTAAATTGAGAAGCATTTGTCAGTTGATATTCATTGATGCCATTTCCGAAATTTTCCAAATTTGTCACGCCAAAAGCTAACTGTTGTCCGTCCACACCTCTGAGATGGCGTTCTGCTTCGATTCGAATGTAATCCAAATAGGCAACACTTGAAGGGTTCCCGGAATTATTATAAGTTAACTTAAGGTTTACCTCAGGTGTAGTTGCCGTAATATTTTGTCTATATACATTGGTGTTTAAAATTTGTCTTGTCGTTATCGGACTATAGTTTATGACAGGCTGAGAAGTATTGTTGATGTTTACCATCAAAGAAGTTTGACTTTCTGAAGCTGCAGCAGATTTAATGGTAACATTCATAGGAGACCCTGCGACAATATGAGGGAAATTAAAAGCAAAATTTTGCTCTCTATTGATGTCAAACCGATTTCCATACCATACCCTTCCTAACTTTGTTGGACTTTCCTCGTCTTTTTCATGAAATTGATAATCCGTAAAAGTGGTGATAACTTGATCGGCTGTGCCGGAAGGCTCAACCATGGGTTGTACTCTTTTGCCGGGTGTGTTTCCGTAGGTGATATAATAATAGGAGTCGTCACTGTACGGATTGATGTGAGAATCATTGTCCAAAACATAGCCCTCTGTACCGATTCCGTAAAAAAGGATATAGTCGTTGTCGTCAAATTTGCCGTCTTCTTCGCCAACGACTTGAATGGCATTTTCAGGCAGGTCAAAATGGATGTTTTCTGAATTTAAAAGGGGGAGCGATCGACCTCCGTGACTGTATATTTTGAGGGTTCGCGGATCGATGCTGTTGACATTCATCCCGAGTTGGGATAAAAACGATTTGTCAATTTTGTAAACACCTGTTTTTTCAACTTTAAATTTAAACCAATTTCCCTGAGCCAATACTGAGTTCGTGATGGCAGGCGGATCCATGCGACGCGCAACACTTCCGTATTGATAGTGAATTTCAAAAGATTCTACTTTTCGGTAATTGCCCGGTGAACCGATAACAGGAGAGATTCTGAATTCGGTGAAATAGTTGTCGCGTGCTTCAGAATTTCCCAGTGCATATTCTAATGCTGCGGGAATTTTATCAGGGGCTATTGCTTCCATTTCTTTGGGTGTCAACATTCCGTAGTTTACATTGACAACGCGCACCGATGTAGGATCAACATATTGTGCTTCTTCCCAATGAATGGCGTACATAGGTGCAGCTCCGAGCGTGAGTCTTAAAAGCTCTTCATTGTCGTTTGCGGCAGCAAGTGAAGCCGATGCATGTGTCGTGGCGTCAGAAGCAAGTGACGCGCCAACCTGTTCCCAATTGATCGAAACTTTTTTTATTTGTTGTGCCCCGACCCAGAAGCCGCAAAGGAATAGAAGTAGAAATAGATTTTTTTTCATCAGTACAAATAACGCTTCAAAAATACTATTAGTATAAGAATTAATCTAACTATCACAAACGAATGTACATTTCTTTTTATTATTCTTGATGATGTTTTGAGCGACTAGTATCGGAAACTGTTTGATGCAAACCCATGAAAAAAGAAGAAATTTACTAATACAAATATTAAAACACCTATGCTATAAAAGAAAGATTGAGACGAAGTTTTTTTAATTTTTCTTATGTTTCCTCCCTACCTGATTTTCCGGAATTGACCGAGACACCTTTATTAGCTATGATTTTAAATCAGTTTTAGGGCGATCAGTTTTTAAAAAGAATATTAGGAAAATTAGTTCAGTTCACATAGGTTTGCATAAATTTACAAACGCATCGACTAAGATTCGTAAAATAATATTGTGAATTTATCGTTAATTACTATATTGCAAGCTTTAATTCTATCATACTTGAATTTATGAGATTCAGAAAAACCGTTATTGTAAACTTGATGGTATGTGTTGCAGCCGGAACATTTTTAATGGGCTGTAGCAATTCACGCGATTATAAAGATACCTCGCGTGCTACCGGTTGGAAACTAAACGCAAAAGAGGGAGGATTCCAGTATAATCCTAAGTCCAGAGAACAAGAAACCGGTCCCGGACTGGTCTTCATTGAAGGAGGTACTTTTACTATGGGAAGAGTTCAAGACGACCCGATGCGCGATTGGAACAATACTCCAACACAACAACATGTCCAATCTTTTTATATGGATGAAACCGAAGTAACCAACTTGATGTACTTAGAATATCTCGATTGGTTAAAACGTGTTTTCCCTCCATCCGACGAGCGATTCCGTAAAATTTATGACGGAGCTGTCCCCGATACGTTGGTTTGGAGAAACCGATTAGGATTTAATGAGGTGATGACAACAAATTACCTTCGTCATCCTGCTTATGCAGAGTATCCTGTTGTTGGTGTAAGCTGGATTCAAGCAGTTGAATTTAGCAAATGGCGAACAGACCGCGTCAACGAATACATGTTAGAGCGTGAAGGAATTATTGCGCCGGGGGCGAGATACAATGTAGAGCCCGGACAAGCTTTTAATACGGATACGTATTTAAACGCTCCCGAATTAACGTATGGTGGGAATGACTCTATCACACGCGGTGGAAGAACCTCTCAAAAAATGGCAGAGCGAAGCGCGGACAGTACAAATCTCTATGTAAAAGGTCAGGACGGAATCTTAATGCCTGCATACCGACTTCCAACCGAAGTAGAATGGGAATATGCAGCGTTGGGAATGTCTGAAGTCCGTGAATACAACACCTACAGAGGAAGAAAAAAATATCCTTGGGACGGAAAATACACCCGTTCGGCAAACAGACGCGCCTATGGTGAGCAATTGGCAAACTTTAAGCAAGGATCCGGTGATTACGGCGGAATTGCAGGATGGAGTGACGATGGTGCAGACATTACCGCCCGCGTAAAATCATATCCGCCAAACGATTTCGGTTTGTATGATATGGCAGGAAATGTCGCCGAGTGGGTCGCAGACGTTTACCGACCCATTATTGATCAGGATTTCAACGACTTTAACTATTTCCGTGGAAATGTATATACTAAAAATGCAATTGGTCCCGATGGAAAAGTAAGAGTGATTACTCCCGATTCCATCATCTTTGACACCCTAAGTACCGGAAAATTAATCGCTCGCGGACTGCCCGGAGAAATTATCAAAGTTCCGATTGATGAAAATGAAACGTATTTGAGAACTAACTTCTCACAAAGTGATAACAGAGATTTCCGTGACGGAGATCCTGCATCTACCCGATATTATCAAAATTACTCCGGTGAAGAAGGAGAAGAAAATACTACCAGAATGTACAATGCTCCACGCCCTGAAGTTTATATAGACAGTGCCGGCAATGTACAGAGACAATACGATCAATCAAACAGAAGAACAACTTTGGTCAGTAACGAAGTCAGAGTTATCAAAGGAGGTTCTTGGAGAGACCGTGCCTACTGGTTAGACCCTGCACAACGTCGCTACTTCCCGCAAGATATGGCAACAGATTATATCGGATTCCGATGTGCAATGAGTCGCTTGGGTTCAAAATCTAAACAAGGCGCAAGACGACGCTAAGAATTTCATATTAAAATACAATCCTCTCAATTTTTTGAGAGGATTTTTCTTTATAGGAATGACTGTTCAAACGCTTTATAAATATTTCCTGAAAAGTTCGGGAGTATGCACCGATACCCGTGCTATTCAACCTAATTGTATTTTTTTTGCACTTAAAGGCGACCGTTTTGACGGAAATGAATTTGCCCTTCAAGCCCTAACGGAAGGAGCTTCGTATGCGGTCATTGACAACGATAAACATCAGGTAAACGACAAAACAATCCTTGTGGCGGACGTGCTTCAAAGCCTTCAGGAATTGGCGCGATACCACCGGCAGCAATTTGATATCCCGATAATCGGACTTACGGGTAGCAACGGAAAAACCACGACAAAAGAATTGATAAAGTCGGTTTTGTCGCAGCGCTATCATACGCTTGCAACTGTTGGAAACCTCAACAATCATATCGGCGTGCCACTGACCTTGTTAAAATTAGATGCCGCAGTAGAAATTGCTGTGGTTGAAATGGGCGCAAACCATCCGGGAGAAATCAAAATGCTCTCGGAAATCGCTTTGCCCAATTTCGGTTACATCACCAATTTTGGCAAAGCGCATTTGGAAGGTTTTGGAAGTTTAGACGGAGTTATCAAAGCAAAAACCGAACTCTATCGTTTCTTACAATACACGAATGGAAAAATTTTTGCAAACGGATATAATGCAACGCAAATGAAACTGTCCGAGCATACAAAACGAATTGTTTTCGGTCCGGCGCATTCAGATTATCCCGTAAGTTTGATAAATGACCGTGGAAGTTTAGTCGTTCAGTATAAGCAAACCGAGATGCAAAGTAATTTGACAGGCGCGTATAATTTCGAAAATATCGCTGCCGCCATAGCTGTTGGTGCCTATTTTCAATTGAATGAAGAAGCGATTAAAAAAGGTATTGAAAGTTATGTGCCTTCCAATCATCGTTCTCAAATAATAACGCTAGGTTCCAATGTGATTTTCATGGACGCTTACAATGCCAATCCGACAAGTATGAAAGCAGCATTGGAAAATTTTATCGGGGTAGAAGGTTCTCATAAAATCGTTTTTCTCGGCGATATGTTTGAATTGGGAAAAGATTCGGCGGCAGAACATCAGCAAATTGTTGATTTTCTTTTAAAGAACTTTGAAGGAGCGGTATATCTCATCGGTGAAAACTTTTATAAAACCATCATTCAATCCCCGCAATTTCATAAGTTCAAATCCTATTCCGATGCGATTTCCACAGTTAAAACGCACACGCCTGAAAACGCAAAGATTCTTATTAAAGGCTCCAGAGGAATGGCATTGGAGCGCTTGTTGGATATTCTTTAAAATGAAAAAAATCTTTCAAGCAATACTGTCTGAAAGATTTTTTCTTGTGAAGTGTATTGGATTCGAACCAATGACCCCTACCNNCCTGTCAAGGTAGTGCTCTGAACCAACTGAGCTAACACTCCTTAAATCGCCCGCGAATATACGAAAACTTGAGACTTTACCCAAATCTTAAATTCGAAAAGTAATGTATAAAAGTGAATTTATAAATCCGGGTCTTGTTTGTAATGAATCTAAATAAAGTTAACTTTGCTCCGTAAAAAATCAATCAATTATGAGAAAATTATTCAAGTTTGGAGTATTGACTTTAAGTATATTCATATTTTCCGCTTGCGGACAAAGCAAAGATGAAGAAATTATAAATATTTATTCTCACCGTCATTACAAAGCCGACGATCATTTATTTTCAAAGTTTACTGAACAAACCGGAATCAAAGTAAATATTGTTCAAGCAAGTGCAGACGAATTGATGCAACGCATGGTGAACGAAGGCGAAAACTCTCCTGCGGATATTTTGTTTACCGTAGATGCCGGACGTTTGTATCGTGCACAATCTTTGGGTTTGTTTCAGCCCATTCAATCTGATATTTTGGATGAAAACATCCCTGTACATTTAAAAGAGAAGGAAAATCATTGGTATGGAATTACTTATCGTGCACGCATAATTGCGGTTTCCAAAGATCGAGTGAATGCTGATAGCATTAAAACGTATCAAGATTTGACAGATCCTCAGTGGAAGGGAAAAATATTGGTACGTTCTTCGGATAATGTTTACAATCAATCGTTATTGGCTTCCATGATTATAAATGAAGGCGAAGCAGCAGCAGAAGCTTGGGCTGCGGGAATTGTTGCGAATATGGCACGAAATCCGAAAGGTTCCGACAGAGATCAGGTCAAAGCCGTTGCCGCCGGAGAAGGGGATATTGCCATCGTCAACACCTATTACGTAGGGCTTTTGTTGAACGCTCAAAACGAAGAAGACCGGAAAGCAGGGGAAGCAGTGACGATTATTTTTCCGGATCAAGAAGGAAACGGAACTCACATAAACGTAAGTGGAGTAGGAGTTGCCAAACATGCGCCTAATAAAGACAATGCGATTAAATTCATCGAATATCTCTCCGGAATTGAAGCTCAGGAAATTTTGACAAATCTAAATTTTGAATTTCCGGCCAATCCAAAAGCTGAAAAAGCTGCACTTATCCAATCGTGGGGCGATTTTAAAACAGACACGATGGACTTGTATAAAATGGGAGAATACAACAGTGAAGCGGTTAAAATATTTGACCGTGTAGGTTGGAATTAATTTTACGATTGCTGAAAGCATCCTGCATTGGAAAAAACAAAAAAAACGATTTATTGGTGGAATCGGTGGACCGCGATATCAATTGTATTGATGTTGATGATTCTCACACCCATTCTTACAATTCTAATCAAACTTTTTGACAAACCCGGAGAAACTTGGGGGCATATTGTTTCACATCTGCTCCCTGTTTATTTTTCAAATTCCGTCATACTTCTTATAGGCGTAGGAATTTGCACGTTTTTGATGGGCGTATCTTTGGCATGGATTGTTTCGGTTTATGAATTTCCCGGAAGAAAATATTTCGAGTGGCTGTTGATTCTGCCGCTTGCTTTCCCTTCCTATATGATGGGGTATAGTTATGTGGGACTTTTAGAATACACAGGACCTGTTTCTTCTTGGCTTCGAAATAATTTTGACATTCATTTTGTAGGTCCCATCATTGATATTATGAATATGCCCGGAGTTATTTTCATTCTTTCCATCAGTCTTTTTCCTTATGTATATGTTTTATGTCGCGCATCATTCTCACAACAATCCTCAACGTTTAGAGAAGCCGCAGTGTTGTTGGGTAGCAGCAATCCTCGGGTATTTACAAAAATTGCGCTGCCGCTGGCAAGACCGGCCATCGCCGGAGGTTTGGCATTAGTAGGAATGGAGGTGCTGAATGATTATGGAACCATTAAATATTTTGGAATTGATACGTTTACGTCCGGAATTTTTAGAGCGTGGTTTTCTCTCGGAGACATCAATACGGCAATTTACCTTTCTGCAATTTTAACCCTTTTTGTGCTCGTGTTGATTTGGCTTGAAAATTTGCAACGCGGAAATAGAAGATGGACCAACCGAAGTGATAGTTCCAGACCGGTGAAAAAAATTGAGCTTTCAAAACCGATGCGCATTTTACTGATGTTGTTTTGTAGTGTCATTCTGTCAATTAGTTTTCTTTTTCCCTTGGGACAATTAATTTTATGGGTATCGGAAACCTGGAGATTTGTTGTAGATGCCGAATTTGGAATTCTGATTGTTCGCAGCTTTAGTTTGGCTATGGGATCGGCGGTACTCATCGCTTTGTTGGCTATCGTCTTGCTTTATACGGTGCGCATCAATCCATTGCGGTGGATTCGTTATATCACCAAAACTGCTTCCATCGGTTATGCCATTCCGGGAGCAGTTATTGCAGTAGGAGTGATGGTTCCGATGATGAAGTTGGATCATTTCTTAAATCAGTTTTTATACGAAGGCGCGGGTTTGCTTTTTTCCGGAACGATTTTTATCGTAATTTTTTCGTATATTATACGGTTCTTGGCAGTAGGATATAATGCTATTGATTCCGGATTTCAAAAAACAGGGGTTTCCGTGAATGAAATTGCACGATCATTGGGGGCATCTCCCTTTCGAACCCTGTTAAAAATTGATTTGCCGTTGATAAGAAATAGCATTGCAGCCGGAATATTGCTTGCCTTTGTAGATATTATGAAAGAACTTCCGTTGACATTAATCTTGCGGCCGTTTAATTTCAATACATTGGCAACCAAAGCTTTTGATATGGCAACCAATGAAATGATTGCAGAATCCGCAAACGCTTCGTTGGTAGTTGTGTTAACAGGAATAATTCCCGTAATTTTGTTAAACAATGTCATAAGCAGTAAAAAACTGGCCGAGAAGAAAAAGAACGAAGTAAAATAAACCGTTATACGGTGGAACGATAATAACCCATGGCAATCATTATTTTAGACAATCTCAGCAAAAAATACAGAAGCGGTGACAAGTATGCCGTTGATTCTGTTGGATTTTCTTTGGAAAAAGGAGAAATTCTGGCATTGGTTGGTGAAAGTGGTTCGGGAAAAACTACCTTACTGCGTCTGATAGCCGGTTTGGAACATCCGGACAAAGGAAGCATTGTCTTGGGAGGAAATACCATTGTAAATGGGAATAAATCGTTAAGACCCAATAAAAGAAACATGGGGATGGTTTTTCAGGATTATGCCCTTTTTCCACATCTGACGATTTATGAAAATGTTTCTTTTGGACTTAAGGGGCTTAAAAAAGACGAAGCTCATAAACGTGTTATAGAAACCATTGAGCTCACCGGGTTGGAAGAAAACATCAAAAAATATCCGCACCAACTTTCCGGAGGGCAGCAACAACGTGTGGCACTGGCACGTGCATTGGCTCCGCGGCCGGAACTTTTATTGATGGACGAACCTTTTAGCAACCTAGACACTATTTTGAGAGATCAGGTTCGCGAAGAAGTTCGACAAATTATTAAAACTCTGGGGATTACTGCTATTCTAGTAACGCATGACACTCGAGATGCATTTGCGACTGCCGATAAAATTGCCGTTATGTGGCACGGGAAATTACTGCAACTGGACACGCCAAATGCGTTGTACAACAATCCGAATTCTACGTATGTTGCCGAGCTTTTTGGTAAATCGAACAATCTTGAAGCCATTGTAGAAGATGACGGATTCAACACTCCTTTCGGGTTTATAGAAAGACATCCCAATTGTCCGTTTACCAATAAAGAAAAAGTGAATTTGTTTTTCAGAGCGGAAGAAACTGCGCTTTGTGAAGCCGAGGAACCTCACTTGTGCGGGATGGTTGAAAAATGCATTTATCTCGGCGATCATATGCAATTGCGTGTGTGTTGCAGAAGGTGTACTGAATGTGGAAGTGCCGATGCGTGCAAATCTCTTGATAGTTCCGCACGCATATTACTGAAATCTCCCGTAAAATCATGGAAGCCGGGGGATACGGTTCGCTTTAAGTTGAAAAATTTTAAAATTAAAGATGTCAATTCATCTCAAGAATAAAACGACACCTGTTTAAGGAACTTTTTTTTCTTTATTCTTTTATAGTTAAGAAGATTATAAATTAAATCTTTGAAATTAAATTATTTCCTAACTTGGAGGTTAAAATAAATACTATTATGGCAACCGATAAGAAAAACGAACCGGAGCAAATTCCCCACGATCCTGAAAGACAATTGGAAAAACAAGAGCGGGAATATCGCGAACAACAACGCGGAGATTATGAACCCGTTGATAACGATCGAGACATTGAAGAGACTGAGGAAGCCTACGAAGATGCAAAAGAAGAAAAAGAAAAAAACTCGGATGAAGCGTAATTCTCAGATTTCTAAACATTTTATTTTTAAGACTTGATCAAATTAGATACTATCTGAAAAGGAATTTCTTTGAAATCGGAAATAACCTTGTCTGCAATAGTATAATCTTGATTTTCAGAAGTAGGACCTTGATATCCGATACAGTAAATTCCTGCTGCTTTTGCGGCTTTCATGCCATTTGTCGAATCTTCAATAACAATACACTGAGAAGTGTGTGCGTCTGCAAGTGCTGCTGCACGGAGAAAAATTTCAGGATGCGGTTTAGACGCTTTTAAATCGGCGCCGCTAATCTTGGCTACAAAATAGGGGTCTAAATCAAAACGCCTGACAATTCTTTCAATATTGGTCATCGATGCGGAAGATGCCAAAACCAATTTCAGTCCGTTTTGATGATAATCTTTGATGATATCCAAAACTCCCGGAATTAAATCGAGACCTTCTGTATCAAACAATCGTTTAAAATGTTTTCTCTTTATTTGAATTAATTCGTTTGGCAATTGCTTTAAATTAAACGCTTCGCACAGATTTTCGCAAATAGCCATGGTGGAACGTCCGGTAAATTGATCGTAATATTCGGGAGTAACCGGAATATTTACTTCTTCAAACATTTTAAAATATGCACGACGATGGAGGGGCTCGGTATTTACAATAACACCGTCCATGTCAAAAAGCACTGCTTTAATCATTTTTTTCTTTTTTATAATTCAATTTCTGAAAGCAATCTGAATGATTCCAATCGTTTTTGGTGGTCGTAAATGTAGGATATAATTATCAATTCATCTACTTGGGTAGCTTCGGTAAAACTTCTCAGTTTTTTTGCTACCGTTTCTTTGCTTCCGACAAAGGTGTAATACATCATCTGTGAAACCTGCATTTTTTCAATGGAATTCCATACTTCATCTATTGATTCCGGAGGCGGTTGCAATAAATTTCTGGTGTTCCTGATAATGTTTAAAATGAACAATTTCATGCTTCCTGCCAGATATTCAGCTTCTTCATCCGTTTCGGCAATAATGACATTAACTGCTGCCATTGCATACGGTTTTTGAAGTTGTTCTGAACTTTGAAATTCATTTTTATACATTTTTAAAGCATCCAACAAATGCGTCGGGGCAAAATGACTTGCAAAAGCATAGGGCAATCCCAGTTGTGCAGCTAGATTGGCGCTAAACAAGCTGGAGCCCAACAGATAAATCGGTACGCGTAATCCTTCTCCCGGAATGGCTCGTACAGGAGGAACGTTATCGGGTTCTATCGGTTGAAAATAATGTTGAAGTTCGATAACATCTCGGGGAAAATCGTGAACCGATTCTTTTCTTTGACGACGGAGCGCTTGCGCCGTTAATTGATCGGTTCCCGGCGCACGTCCCAATCCCAAATCGATACGGTCGGGATAGAGTGTTGCCAAGGTTCCAAATTGTTCGGCTACAATCAACGGGGTGTGATTCGGAAGCATGACGCCGCCGGAACCTACGCGGATTCGCTCGGTTCCCTGTGCTATATAGCCTAGAAGAATCGGAGTGGCTGAACTTACTAAACTCGCTGTGTTGTGATGTTCTGAAATCCAAAATCTTTTAAAGCCAAGTTTTTCCACATGTTGCGCCAGGGATAAACTGTTTTCCATCGCTTTCAAATGGGTATCGCCTTCATTTACAGCAACTAAATCCAATACGGATTTAGCTATTTTTCTTTTTGACATAGACAAGAATTTAAAAAATTAGTGTGTGGTTGGAGCTTAGTAATAGACGTGACTAAGATGCAAATTCAGTGCCGTTTAAGAATAAAATCAACTCCTGTGAATTTGACATAACAAAAAACACATTTTTCCTTCAACGAAGGACAAATGTGTTCATTGTTTTTTAGGTGCTATTAAAATTTATCCGCACGCTTGAAAAGCAGCGAAAAATACGAAAAGCCAGACGATTCCTTTAATTAGAAAAAAAGCAAATGCACCTACGCCCAGGCGTTTCATCCATTTTGATTTGGCACTTTGCTTGTTTGTTTCTGAACCTTCTTCAGTAGCTTTGTTGTTATTTTTGTTTAATTGATTCATGATATTGTTGACATAGCGTGGAAAACTTTTCCAAAATTAATAAATGTTTCATTGGCCTTTTCAACAGCTCGCTCCGAATCTGCTTCGTTTTGACCATATTGGTTTAAAACACCGGCAAAAATACCAAACATCTTGCCGCTGTCTTTACCATATCCTTCAAAAAATGAAAATCCGCGTGTGATGCCTCTTTTTTCAAGCATTTTTACAATATACGGACCTCCCATAATGGAGCCCTCAAGCACATACATGGCGCTTAATGCTTCTGTTACATCTTGAATTTCGGGAATAGTTGCTTTAGGAAGATTTTCAATATTCCCGCCAAGTTCTTGAATATCTTTTAATATATAGGAAGCATTTCTTCGTTCCGAAATATCCGGTAAAATATCGGAAGTTACGTAGGAAGACAGTTTTTCTTCCATTCCGTGGAAGAAACTGTAAAAACACCGAAGCAATTCGATGTAATCTGCTTCGTTGTCAATTTCTTTTACTTTACGAATCACAATTCCTTCTGTGGCCTGATGCGCAGCGAAGGTTCTTTCTTTTAAAAGGTCTCGTAACATATTGGTTGTTCTTATTTAGAATGAATAAAAACAAAAGTACACATAATTATGGTTCCACGAATTTTTTACGCATAAAAAATGATGACTTTTTGAATTCTATGGAGTGTAGGTTTATAAATTAAAAAAATCACTAACCGGATATCCTAAATGTCGATTAGTGATTTTTTTTAAATTGATATGATGCGTTACACTAAGATTGATAGAGTACTTTCTTTACTGCTTTTATCACATCCTCACTATTTGGCAACCATTCTTTTAATAATGTCGGAGAGTAAGGAGCAGGCGTATCGGCGGTGTTCAGTCTTACAATCGGTGCATCGAGATAATCGAACGCTTGGATTTGTACTTGGTATGTAATTTCGGACGCCACATTGCCAAAAGGCCACGCTTCTTCCAAAATGACAAGTCGGTTTGTTTTCTTAACAGAATCAATTATTGTTTTATGATCCATAGGTCGCACCGTACGTAGGTCGATAATTTCACATTCAATACCTTCTTCAGCGAGGACATCGGCAGCTTTATAGGCTTCTTTGATGATTTTTCCAAAAGAAACGATGGTAACATCGTTTCCTTTTCGTTTGATATCTGCAACTCCTAACGGTATCAGGTATTCGCCTTCGGGAACTTCCCCTTTATCGCCATACATTTGTTCACTTTCCATAAAGATAACCGGGTCATCATCTCTGATGGCACTTTTTAAAAGACCTTTGGCATCGGCAGGATTACTCGGAACGACCACTTTTAATCCGGGACAGTTTGCATACCAACTTTCAAAAGCTTGACTATGGGTAGCAGCAAGTTGACCGGCTGAAGCAGTTGGCCCTCGAAAAACTATCGGGATATTGATTTGTCCACCGCTCATTTGGCGCATTTTTGCAGCATTGTTAATGATTTGGTCAATCCCGACTAAAGAAAAATTGAAAGTCATAAATTCAATAATCGGTCGATTTCCGTTCATAGCGGAACCTATTCCGATTCCGGCAAAACCAAGTTCTGCAATGGGCGTGTCAATGATGCGTTTTGGACCAAATTCATCGAGCATTCCTTTACTTGCTTTATATGCGCCGTTGTATTCTGCGACTTCTTCACCCATCAGGTAAATAGATTCGTCTCTGCGCATTTCTTCACTCATTGCTTCGGCAATAGCTTCTCTAAATTGTAATGTTTTCATGGAACTAAAATCAATATGTACGACAAACGAAGCAAAAATACTATTATTTATCCGTTTCAACATGCATGCAAACGCACTAAATTTTGTTTGATAATTAATCTAAATAATTTATGTTAAAGAAACATTAAAAATAAATATTGATATTATATATTTGTCTCCATTAAATTAATTATTCAATCAATTATAAAAATTAAATCATGAAAAAAGTTTTATTATTTGTTTTAACAATCGGATTATTTACGTTCACAAGTTGTTCTGAAGACAATGGAGTTGAAGCTCTGGAAGTTATTAATGGTCGCTGGGACTTGGAAGATATTCAGATTATGGGCAGTACGGATTTCAATGGAATTTCAATGACTATGGAAGGAAGTATAAGTTCCTTATCCGGAGATAATTTTATTGTGTTTAACAATGATAACACTTATAACTCCGTAAGTGGAAACGTTGTAATGGATTTCACTATTACAATGCCCGGTATGCCTCCTATTACTCAATCTCAAGCAGTAGAAGGTGATTTTTTTGAGAATGGTACTTGGGATAAACAAGGAAATAAAATATCAATAACTCCTGATAGTACTCAAGAAACTTATGTGTTGGATATTGAAGAATTTTCAAGTTCAAAGTTGGTGCTTTCATCGGATGAAGCTACCCTAATGGATATTGAGGGTATGGAAAGTTTTTCAGAAATGAATGTAAAAATGATTCTTGTAAGATAATAAATCTAAGCATAGAGTAATTGGAACCGCCTGAAAAGGCGGTTTTTTAGTTGATAAAAGCTGAAACTAAAATTTAGATTTCTTTAAGAATAGGATTCTTATTGGTTATTTTTTTTAACCCAATAAATGTAAAAACCAAGAATTTTTCTCGTTTGTTCATAATTTAACTGTTCAGAAAATCAGAGGTTATGAAAAACGCTTTATACATAATTATCCTATCGTTAGTATTTACTTCCTGCTTGGACGAAGAAAAAATAACACTTCCCGAACCCGGAGAAGCTTCACCCCATATTGTAGATAAATGGGAAATGGAAACTTTTTTCTTTGACGGTAAAGCCCGAATGGACGGACTTACCGGACGCTTTGATGCGCACGCAACAAATCCACAGGGGAATTATATCACCATCAAATCCGACCAATCAATGAAAGTTC
>LSQX01351558.1_pt2 | contig 26082 bp, 29 predicted proteins | sample 654561 | NCBI WGS metagenome assembly LSQX01 (sample SAMN04489861, study PRJNA283612) | anaerobic digester metagenome | isolation source: 4 biogas reactors fed with cattle manure at either 37C or 55C with and... | place: Denmark: Kongens Lyngby | collected 2014 | reverse complement strand
GGCGCCGAGGTCGCTGGCGGGACCGAGGTCACGATCAGGAACTGATATAAGGAACTGGCAGAAAAGCTAGATATTGAGATCTTACTCAGATCTCATCTCTTGCGGGCGCGTAGATCAGGGGCAGATCGTTGCGTTCGCAACGCAAAGGCCGCGGGTTCAAATCCCGCCGAGTCCACTCCTCTTTGTCATTTTGGGAAATTAAGACCAGATTGCGCGGCGTTATCTTTTGGAGTTTGGAAACCGCGTTATCGAGCAATTGGCCGATGTTTAGAGCAGTATTTTTCAGATAATCGTAAGTTTCCGGCGATACGGTTGTATGTACCCTTTTCCTAATCCGATGGATTACGGCTGGTTTTGTCTTTTCTCCGTTTTCCATTTCTCTTTTCTCCAGTCCGGACATGTCCGGACACATGTGCGCACACTTTGATGGTTTAGACTCTGCACGGAGAGGCCTTAAGGGGAGGGTGCCAAAAACGGAACCCGCTCTTTAAGAGACAATATGCGCCACGTACTGACTGATGAAGCATATCAACGCAAAGGGAGAGATCTTTCAGCAAACTTCGGTTCGGATCCGTGAGAATGTCTACCTCCTCGCGAAGGGTGCGATCATCCCATGTCTGAAGCAGCAGAGCAGGGCGTGATTGCCGTGCTGCATGCACGAGGCGTCGAGGTCTGAGGGGTGTATGACAAGATACGAGATCGTATACACAGAGGCGGCAAAAAAACATCTTCAGGCAATCAAGCGCGGAGATAACGAGTATGTCAAAAAAATCATCGATAAAATAGAGTTCTGCCTGGGCGAACACCTGTTCACTTCGATCAAACAGTGCAATAAGAAGAAACTGAAAGGGAGGGAGAACACTCACCGGCTACATGTTCAGCGGAAGTACACGGTGTTTTATAAGGTGGTGAAAGCAGAGCAAAAAACATCTGTGGAAATCCATGAGGTTATGGGGTTCGAGGCGGCGCACAAGAAGTACTCACACGTCGATTTATAGCCCCAACATCTTTTTTATCTCAGCATGGGTATATTTCCGACCCTCCCCCCATTTCCGCATGTCTGCATCCAATCTATCGATGCTGGCCTGGATTTCAGCCTGAGTGGGGGTTCTTTTAGTCTTCGGGGTTGCTGCCTTCTTCCGCTCGGCTACCGTCTTCGTCGGCATACAGATGACGTCTGTATCTAGGGGGATATAGTTTTGGGGATGGGGGGGATCGCTTTCGCGCCGTGCGGTTACAACTGTGCACAGGCGGTCAGTTCGGTCTTTACAGACGATACCGGGGTGCCGGAAGAGATCATTCTCCGGACGGCGATCAGGTTCGGCGGAGGGATGGGGCGTACCGGGGGCACCTGCGGGGCGATCTCGGGTGCGGTCATCGTCATCGGACTCATGGCCGGGAGCACCGACCCCGCAGAAAAAGAGGCGAAAGAACTGACATACACCCTCACGCAAGAGTTTATCGAGCGGTTTACCGGGAAATACGGCAGTGTCTCCTGCACCGCCCTCCTCGGCTGCGACCTCTCGACCCGGGAGGGATCTGCCCGGGCGCGCGAAGAAAACCTCACCCGGACGCTCTGCCCCGGCTACATCAGGGATGTGGTCGAGATCCTCGAAGAAGTCCTCGCACCTCTCACTTCCAGGCGACCCACCACGCGGTGAGCGGTTCCGGGAGAGACGGGACTCTGAGCCTTTGCCGCAGATCTGTCGTACCGAAACTCTTTGCTGCAAGCGCCCGTTTCTCGACGACATGCCAGGAGAAGAATGCGAGGGCGAACGTTGCTGCAAACGAGAGCCCGAAGAGTGCCGGGAGAAGGAGCATGTTTCCTGTTGCCTGGATCAATGTCTGCTGGACCGGATAGTGGTAGATGTAGATCCCGTAGGAGAAGTCCCCCGACCGCCCGAAGGTGTTCAGGTATGGAACCGGGAGGTGCGCGGCGTAGATGGTGAGGTAGGGGATGGCGATCACCCCGGCCATGGTCTGGAGCGGCGTCATGACGGGGAGGATGAGCAGCAGGAGCAGTGCCCCGGCGATGACCGGCCGGTAGGTGATGCGCTCCCGGTTGAGGTAGAGGTATGCCCCGATGAGGAAGTAAAGGGTGAACCGGACCTTCGCCATCCGGGGATCGTCGAACCAGTAGATCCAGGCCAGAGCGTTCACGATGATGAGGGCGGGGATGGCTCCCCATCGCCGGAGGAGCCCGGCGATCCCGAGGAGTGCGATGACCCCGTACATGGCGACCTCGACGGGTATCGTCCAGAGCGATCCGTTGACGTAAGTCCAGGGGTTCTCCTGGAAGAGACCGATTGCCGACCCGTCTTCAAAGAACGGGGCGGTTGCAATTCCCTCCGGGGAGAAGAGGGCGGAGAAGTACTCCCCCGACGAAAGGGATGTCATCAACGGGCCGATGACGAAGAGCGTGATGAAGATCGCGAGGACGAGTGCCGGAACCACACGGAGGAACCGTTTCCAGGCGAACTTGAGCGGTGATGCGGTCGAGATCCAGCTCATCGCGATCAGGTAGCCGCTGGTGGTGAGGAGGACGGCAAGCCCCGCCCTGCCCATGACTTCGACCGGATCGTACATCCCTATCCCGACGTAACCGAGCCTGAGCGCGTAGGCGTGCGTGACGACGATCACTGCCGCCGCCGCGAATCGCATGAAGTCGAAGTTGTTTGAGAACCGGTTTCCCGGAACGTTCGTGCCTTCGGTGACCGCCTTCCGGCGCTCTGTTTTCATGGCTATCGGGTTCCTTTCCTCATTGTACGGCGACAACCGTTAAATATTTAGTCAAAATAAGAACCCGGTGATCGCCTACTCTCGCGCTTTGACAACCGTTAAATATCCAGCCAAAATACTCTCACCAATGGATCCGCTCGTCGTCGCCACCTTCGCCATTGTCGCTCTGCTTGAGATCGTCATCCCGCTTGCGCTCGGCTACTGGATCGTCCGGAGGTTCGGTGTTCCGTGGCGGATCTTTCTCCTCGGCGCCCTCTTCTTCATCGCTGTGCAGGTCGTCCACGCGCCGCTTGTCATCGCGACCCAGAACCCGCTCTACTTAGCGCTGTTGCCGTCCGGGGCAACTACGGCCTTCGTCGGCCTCGCCCTCTACCTCGGCCTCATGGCCGGCCTCTTCGAGGAGGTTGGCCGCTACCTCGTCTACCGCTACTACTTCCGGCGCCGGGAGATCGCCCTCACCCGCGAGAACGCCCTCCAGTTCGGCGCCGGATGGGGCGGCATCGAGAGCATCTTCGTTGCCCTCCTCGTCCTCTCGAGCATGGCCTCCTATATCGTCCTCACGGGCGACGGCGGAGCGATCCCCCTGCCTGACGACCCCGCTGTCCAGGCACAGGTCGAGGCGCTCCGGGCTCTCACACCGCTCGATATACTCCCCGGCCTTGCCGAGCGGATGATGACGATCACCCTGCACATCGCCTGGTCGCTGATGGTGCTCGCCGCCGTCGTTTACGGCAGACGATCGCTCCTTGCTCTCGCCGTCCTCTGGCACGCCGCCGTCGATGCCGCTGCGGTCTACCTCGTCCAGATCCAGGGGATACTCGTGACCGAAGGGGTGGTGTTCATCTTTGCGGTGCTCGCTCTCGCGTATATCCTGTGGGAGTGGCGGCGGATGGGAGTGAGGGCGGCCGCTTAGCCGCTCCACTCGTGCAGGTATCCCCGGCGTTCGAGCGGCTTTCCGTCCGCGAGGACCACCCGGTCGGCGATGACCTCGCCGATGATATACGTCGTGACTCCTGCGACCGGGAGGAGGCCCGGCGGGGTGGAAAAGAGAAGTTCAAAATCCCCCCCGCCGTAGAGCGCGAGCTTGCGGCCTTCGGCATCCGGGACGCCCGCCGGGAGCGGGAGGCGGGCGGTATCGACGGCAAACCCGCAGTCGTTCACGGCGAGAAGATCGTAGAGCGAGATCGCAAGGCCGTCGGAGATGTCCATCATCGCCGAGACCCCGGCACGACCGAGCGCCTGTCCTTCCCGAACCCGGGGCTGCGGTTCAAGGAGTTCCTTCATGTGTCGGTTGTATCCGGCGAGAGCGGCCTCGGCCTCCCCGAGCGGCCCGGTGACGGCGATGACGTCCCCCGGCCGTGCTCCCCGCCTCCGGACGAGATGCTCGGGGGCGACGAGCCCGAGCCCCGTGCTCACGATCGTCAGTTCCTGGTGTGCGTCGAGGTCGCCGCCCACGAGTTCTGCGCCGAATCGCAGAGAGCAATCCCGGGCGCCTTCCATGATCCCCCGGAGCCGTCCGGGTTCATCGAGGCCGATCGCGAGGAGCACCTGCCCCACCGCCGCCCCCATGCTCGCGATATCCGAGAGCGTGACCGCCGTCGCCATCCAGCCAATCTGCCAGTCGGTCATACCGGGGGGGAAATCCGTCGTCTCGTGGAGCATATCGGTGCTCGCGACCATGAGCTGGTTGCCGCAGGGAATGACGGCGCAGTCATCCTTGAGCCGCTCCGGATCGATGATCGTCCCGATCAGCCGGTGCATCCCGCGTTCATCCACCGCGGCGCACCTCCTTCTCCCGCTCGCTCCGGTACTCCTTGAAGAGGTACTCGAGGCGTTCGGCATCCTTCTCCCGCCGGAACTCTTTCTGACCCTCCTCCCACTCTGCGATCGCCTCATCGATGATGCGGGAGAGTGCCGCCCCGGTCCTGCCCTGGATATCCGCTCCAACAGCATCCGCCGGGAGGAGGGGGAGATCACTCTCCCGCGCAATCCGGATGAGGTGCGGATCGGGCGATCCTTCGCCGACGACCAGTGCCCGCACCCCCGTCCCGGCGAGATCTTTCACCACGCCGCGCCCCCAGCCGTGAGTCTTTGGGACGTAGAGGACATCTCCTCCGGATATGCCGATCCCCTCCTGGAGGGCTCGCACCGCCTCGCGGGTGAGCGAATCGAGCACCTTGAGCGGGGTGTGGTCATCCGAGACCTCGAGTTTTGCGACCTTCTGCATCCTCTCCAGGCGCTTCTTCAGTTGCCGGGACCGTCGCCGCTCGCCCCGGAGCTGCTCGCGCAGGCTCTCGATGGCCGCATCCTTCGCCGCCAGTTCTGCATCCCGGCGAATTCTGCGTTCGGTTGCGGAGCGTGCCCGGCGCACGTCCTGCCGCAACCGCTCCACCTCGCGGTCACGTTCCCGGAGATCTTCCTGCAGTTCCTGAACGTAACTCCTGAGCCTTTTGACCATCCCGTCGAGCGCCATCACCCGCTCATCCTCGACCGGCCGCTCCGGTTCGGCCTCCGCCTCCGGCCTCTCCTCCTCCTTTGCAACCGGTGCTCCCTGCAGGTCTGCAAGAACCGTATCGAGCGGCTGGCCGCGGAGCACCCGCGCCCGGACCTCGTCGAGGTCGTAGCCCTGCCCCACCCTCTTTGCTATGTTCCTGAACTTGTTCTGGAGACTCCTGTGGGCATCCAGCGCTGCTGAGAGGGCATCGCGCTCATGGTCGTTCGTGTAGGAGAACGGTGCGGTCAGGTCATACTTCGCCTCAACCGAGAGCGACTGCTTCGGGGTGTAGGGGATGGCGTTGAACGCCCGCCGGATCTTCTCGACCGAGTAAGGCATCTCGTGGACGTCGGAGGCGACGATGAGCGGTTTTCCCGCACGGTAGAGTTCTTCGACGATGTCGGACATCGTCATCTGGCGGGAGCTCGTGAGCAGGACCAGGTTCCCGTCGAGATCCACGGCGGCGATCCCGGTCGTCGTCCCCGGATCGAGTCCGACGATCAGGTGACGGGGGCGGCCGGAGAGCGGTTCAAATCGTATCCGGTCGAGCTCTCTCCCCGTAACCCGCACCTGGACATCAGCGCTCCGTGAAGAGTGGACCGGCACCATCTCCCGCGGCGCCCTGACCCGGAAGGCAGCACGTGAGTAACCGCCGAAGGCCTTTGTCTCCTTCATGTCATAGGTGAGGCCGGCGCCGCGGATCCGCCCCTCAACCTCACGGGCTTTCTGCAGCACGCTGCCGTGGATCTTCCGGGCGTAGCGGTTCTGGCTCCACCCGCCCCGGCCGGGCGAGCGGTGCCTGCTCACCACGACATCGGTGGTATTCTCAAACGCTATCACCTCGACGCCCGCCCCGAGCGCGGCAACCCGGGCGGTGGTCAGCGCCTCGGCGTAGGGATCGAACTTATTGAAACTGATGTTGTAACGGGCGGCGACCTTTCCGAGGCTCTCTGTGCGCTCGCCGCCGGTCACCTGGACGAGTCTCGTTGCAGGGGGAAGGGTCTGCAGGAAAGCGTAGAGTTCGCGCTGATCGGCGGCGATCTCCTGGAGGCTGTCCACCGCAAGGATATCGGGCTCCTCGGCGGCAAGGAGGCGCTGGAGCCGAAACCCGGTTACTTCCTCGACATCCCCGATATCGCCGTCCTCCACCCGGGCAAGGGCATAGACCGGCCGCCGGGTGCGGGAGCGGATAGAACCTTTGATGATATCGATCCCGAAAACTTTCACCCGATCACCCTATCCAGTGCTTCGTTGAAGGCGTACTCGATACCATACTTTCGCCTGAAGTACTGGAGGATGTTCTCGATGTCGCGGCTGAGGATCTCATCGGCGTTCGGGTGGGTGATCTCCACCCATTGCGGCCAGTCGATCAGCCAGCACTGCCCTTCATCGACCATGACGTTGAACTCGCTTAAGTCGCCGTGGATGATCCCGAGGCGGTAGGCCTCGTGAATGTTGTCGAGGATCTCTTCGAGGATCGGCCGGGGCTCCTCGAGGGTCGCCCGCGAGAGGTTGACACCCGGCACGAATGACATCGCCACGACGTGCCGGTTCTGGTCGATCGGGAGCGGGACCGAGACCGCGGGGTGGAGGGCCTTTAAGGCGTTGTACTCCGTCTTTGCCGAACTGCTCGAAGCAAATATCCAGGGGCAGTGCCCGGAATCCGGCATGTAACCGCGTTTTACGCGGGCGGATTGGAACGACCGCTGCCCGACCCGGTGGAACTTCAGCACGACGACCCCGAGTCCCATCGCCTCATAGACCTCCGACTCCTTCCCGACACCGATCAGCGTCCCGAGAGCCTGGACGGTGCCCCGGCGCGTGAGACTGTGGAGGGCAAGGCTGTCATAGCCATTGAAGACGAGGGCGTAACTCTCGTAGGGGGTCTTCTCGTATCTGACCATATCCATGGCCATCAGCCTGCCCAGGCGGTAAGAGAGTTCGGATTCCGAGAATCTGGTGGCAGATTTGAGCACATCGAGCGGCACCCAGCGGTAACGCCGCATGAGGCGTTCAAGGGCGAGCAGGATCCGGAGTTCGTAGGCGTGCAGGGATCGCACGTATTCTGCAGGAACAGGCATCTTCTACACCATTTATGTGGCACGGTGATAAAAGGATGATCGAGCAAACATGCAGTGCAGCAAGTGCCGTCGGGATGCGATCCTTTTCCAGCGATACTCCGGGCTGCACCTCTGCGAGCACCATTTCAACCGCGATCTTGAGGCGAAAGCGAAGCGGGCGATCCGGGAGCATCGCTGGATCGAGTCCGGGGATACGGTGGCGGTGGCGCTCTCGGGAGGCAAAGATTCGAGCGCTGTCCTCTTTTTCCTCCATAAACTCCTCCATGAACGCCGGGATATCCAGCTGATGGCGATCACCGTGGACGAAGGGATATCCGGCTACCGCTACCCTGAGAGGGCAAGGGCGATCGCCGACAGTATGGGTGTCCCCTGGGTGATGGCATCGTTTCGCGACGAGTACGGGCTCACGCTCGATGAGATCGTCGCCCGGAAGGGGACGGGACTCTCCTGCTCCTACTGTGGTGTGCTCCGCCGGGCGCTGATGAACCGGATCGCCCGCGAGGAAGGTATCACGAAGTTCGCCTACGGGTTCACTCTGGATGATGAGGCACAGTCAGTCCTGATGAACGCTCTCCGGGGCGATGCCGACCGGCTCACTCGCTCCATGCGGGAGGTGGAGGGGATGGTTCCGCGGATCAAGCCGTTCATGCACGTACCGGAGCGCGAGGTGGCGCTCTATGCCTTCCTCCACGTGGAGGGATTCGATCTTGCAGGCTGCCCCTATGCGGGCGATGCACTCCGGGGCGACGTCAGGGGGATCCTCGACGATTACGCCTACCGCCACCCGGCGACGAAGTATGCGCTCGTGAACCTGGGTGAGTCGCTCAGGGATCCGGAGAGGGTTTCGGGTGAGGGGTTCAGGGTCTGCGAGCGGTGCGGGGAGCCGTGTGGGCGTATATGCCGGACATGCCAGGTGCTCGATGAGATGCGGGAGAGAACCTGAGAGGTCGGGCCTCCTCCTGCGCGCGTACGATCGCAAACCTACCGCATCGCCAGGCATCCACCTATCGAGGCGGCAAAGATCTCCATGAACTGCTCGGGATGATTCAGGAACGCGACCGACCGTGGCCGCCCGATGAGATCGTAGAGCCCGACTCCTTTCTCGATCCCGATCTCCGGAACCTCCGCCGGATCGCAGTAGCGCACCGGTGGAGCATCGGGATAGTGCGGGTTCTTCACGAGCGCTCCCCCTTCCATCTCGTAGTAGGCGGCTCCTTTTTGGTCTGCAAAGGGGCCGTAGTTGCTGGAAAACTCTGACGAGACGAGGTTCGCCATCACGAGATCCTCCCTTCCAGGGTTGATCGTCACATGGCCGTAGCCTGGCGGGATCAGGATCTTGTCGCCAGCGCTGCCCTTTATCATCACCACATCCTCGGCATTGTGGGTCTGGAGGAGGTAGTGCCCCCTCCCCTCGAGCACCTCATAGATCTCGGGGTAGAGCACCCCTGCCGGGTTCATCGTATGGTAGTGCCCCTTCGTCTTGACATACTCCCCGCAGAGCGTCCGGGCGGGGATGACGGTGATGTCGTAGCGGATGTGGTGCTGCCGGAGCCACTCCCGGTCGCTCTCGGTCCGAGCAAGATCCCGGTACATAAAATAGAGGGGCTGATCGGAGGTGCAGGCGGGATCTGCGAGAACGCTCTGCATCTCCTCGATAGTCCTTACCTGCGGCTCCGGTTTAGGTCCGTCCCAGTACCCGTTCATCTCTGTTTCTTACGGTACACGAATATATAATACCCTGCACCGATGATGACGGCCAGGATGGCGATGAGGATGATCGGATTGGTGAAGATAGATCCCGTCTTCTTCTCAAGCGCGACCCGCACCTTCATGGTATCGGATATCTTGCTGTTATCGAGGTTGTCGCGGTAGCGGATCTCGGAGTCGATCCCGTACTCCTTTATGGTTGCACCGCTGTCGATGTTCACCTCAAACCGTGCCGTCGCGGTCTCACCGGGAGCAATATCGCCGAGGAAGGCGGTATCGTCACTGCTGGTGAAGGGATCGACGGCGCTGATCCGGGCCTGGGCGCTGTAGACCGGCGCTGCACCTGAGTTCTTGTAGGTGACCTCAAGGATGCCATTGTTGCCTGGATTGAGCGTCATTGTCGGCGAGACGACTTCAAAATCTATCTTGCCGCCGACAGGGATGCCGATGGTCGTCGGCCGGGAGGTCACCATCGTTCCTTCGTAGTTCTCGTAGGTGATCGCGATGTCCACCGGATATGACTGCGGTTCGGCGCTGTTCGCGACCGAGACCTTGAACTTCACATCCACCGCTTCCCCGGGCCCGAGCGTCCCGATGTAGACGCTGCTGTCGGTCGGGATGAGCGGGCTTGCATCATTCCTGATGATCTTCGCGATGGCCTTCTTTGCCGTATCGTGCCCGGTGTTCGTCAGGGTCATCGAGACGTAGCCTTCCGTGCCGACGTTGAGGGACTCTGTCTGCACGCCGGCAACCTCAACCTGGAGATCGGGCGTGACTCGCACCGGGAGCGGCAGGGTCAGGGTCTTCTCCCGGTAGTTGTTGCGGAGAAGGTCCCCGTAATCCTCTGCCTCCTGCAGATAGGTGTAGGTCACCTTGAGTGGCAGCGTGTACTCCCCTGGCTCTGCGGAATCCGCCACCTTCACGTTGAATGTGGCCGTCCCCGCCCCGCCGCCCATGATATCGCTCAGGAACTGGGGGTCGGTCTTGACGGTGAACGGTGCGCCGTCGCTCTTGAGTGCCACGGTGACCAGCTTCGCGGTGTTCGGCAGGTCATCGGGGGGGAGCGACGGGATGGCGATCTTATGGGTATTCAGGCCACTGTTGGATACAATGACAGTCAGGGGTATATCGGCGCCCGGTGCAAACTCGTTGGTTCCGGCGATCGTCGCCGATAGATCAGGGCTTCCATAGAGGTACTTGACGCCTGCCGCCGATCCCGGCACAGCCAGAAGTGCCAGCAGGAGCATCAGTACGGGTACGTATTGCCAGCGCATGGATTCACCTTGTTGTTATGATAACAACAACATTTATTGCTGGACAGTATATATACATAGTGGCATGAAGGCACCCCGGGACGTCCCCACCCCCCTCCTTGAATCCCTCAAATCGCTGGGGCTTACCAAGTACGAAGCGCTTGTATACATCGGGCTTCTCAGAATGGTGGGCGCGACTGCAACGGAAGTTCATGAAATTTCTGGTGTGCCGCGCGCATCCGTCTACCCCGTCCTCGACCGTCTCGTCCAGAAGGAACTGGTCAGCGTCTCGCACACGACACCCAAGCGCTTCGGTGCGATTCCCCCCGACCAGGGCATCGAGAACCTGATGCGCCGGATAGAGGGCGATGCGGAGAGTGCTCAGGCCGCTCTCGATGCGATATACCGGGAGAGGAGGCTGGACAACCGGGGCGATCAGGAACTGATCTGGACGATCTACGGCGAAGAAAACATCAGAACCTGCCTCGCTGATATGTTTCGGAGTGCAGAACGGAGTGTTGAACTGTTTGCGACAGGGGACCTTCTCCGGCGAAGTGTTCTCTCGCTGCTTGACTCCATCCCTGAATCCGTGCAGGTTGAATTCGTTACCGAGCGCTGGACTGGCGAACAACCGTCCCGGTTCCATCTTCAGGTCCTTCCCCTCGCCGCCCTCTGTGAGACTCCGTCTTTTACGGAGAGGATGCTGCCTTATGAGCGCTCAGGCGTCTTCCTGGTGGATGATACCCGGGCGCTGCTCTGGATGGAAGGTGTCGATGGCCAGCCGTCCGCCCTCTACTCGGACTCCGTGGGGCTTGCGCTCTTCGTACGGCGGCATATCGCCACCATCATGGAATGGGCAAAGGCCGCGGTTCAATAATTTCCCTGATACCCATCTTTTGGATCTCGTTCAGCCCTCTGGACAGCCGATTCGTCATCGGCCGTCAGGTGTGGCTCTTGATGGGCGAGATGGTGTAGATATCCTGTGCTCTCTTCCGGGTGATAGGTCACCCTGGTCACGTAATCTCTGATGAGATGGCTGGTGAACTTCAGGGGGTGGAGTGCGGGCTGTGCGGGCTGTTTCCCTCTCCCTCAATCTGATCTCCTGTCGCCTGCACGGAGGGAAAACTTGTTCTACCTTCCTGTGGTAGTATACGATGAATGGAGAGTGGGATTCGGGAAAAAGCCCGGAGCGTGCTGAAGCAGATCCTTGCCGCGGCCTCATACGACGTCGAGGAGGTCAGCGAACCGCTGGATCTCTCTGCGATCGGGAGTGAGGATGCCCTGTTGGTGCTCTGCTCGGACGATCCGGAGGCAGTCAGGGGTTTCGATTCGATGATCTATCGCCTGCGCACCGGCGAAGAGGATTGGGTCTGCAGGAAACTGCTTTTCACCCTTGATCCGGCGGTGCAGGTGGAGGATTGTATACGGTGGGGGCCTGATGAGTTTGCCCTCCACGCGGGCAGGGCTGCGCTTGCCGAGGTACTCGGGCAGAGCCTGATTCTGGACATTTCTCCGCCAACGAGGACGGTTCGGCATGGGCATATCGAGGCCTCTCCCGCTGCTGTGGAGGAAGAGCCGCAGGAAGGGCCGGAGCTCCTCCACCTGCCGGTGAAGGTCTCTGAGAAGCGCGCCAGCGGCATCGCCGGGCTGCACGGGTCGGCGAAGTGCCGGTTCATTCCTTACTGGAACTACCGCTACGTGAGCACCGGCGAGCGTGAGGTGAAGGATCGGCTGGTATCGTTTGATTCCGAGGGTTCAGGAGCGATCAACGCCATCAACGGCCTGAAGATGGAGATCAATCCTGATGATATCGAGCAGAGTCCGGTTCCGTTCGGCTCCGAGGTCGTCTCCTCCCGGCTCGTGCAGGAGGATGTGGAGGAGCAGCTGTTACGGGATATCATCGACCGGCTCACCCAGAGGGTGCGGTTCCGCTACGAGAAAGGCGACGCTATCTTTTATGAGGAAAAAACCCTTAAACCCGACCGAAACAACATCAAGATCGATATCGTTATCGTCTACGTGCCTGTCTGGCAGGTGCGGGGCGGGAGCAAGATCGTTGAGGTCAACGGGTTCACGGGCGAGGTCCTCTCGATGCCGATGGACGAGGGTGTCGAACTGCTGTAAGGAGAGACCATGATCGTCGTCATCGGCGGCGGACCCGCAGGAAGGCTTGGGGCGATGCACCTTGCACGTGCCGGTGCAGAGGTCCGGCTCGTCGAGCAGCGCAGTATCGGTGGTCAGTGCCTCCATGAGCGATGCATGACGATCTGCGCCTTGAACGACGTTGCCCGCCTCATCGAGTGTGCCAGGATCCAGAAGGATCTCGGCATACTCGACTCGGTTCCGACTGTGTCCTACCCGGCTATACGAAGGCGGGTATCTGAAGTCCAGGAGAAACTCTCCTCAGTCCTCGATGCGGAGACCCGCCGGACGGGCGTTGAGGTGATCTACGGGGCCGAAGGGAGCCTTGAAGGCAACCGGGTCTTCATCGATGGCGAGGAGACCCGGGCGGATGCGGTCCTCGCCGCCACCGGGTCGCGGCCGGCAGTCCCCGATATACCCGGTACCGATCTCCCCGGTGTCTACACCTACCGGACGCTCCCCGCGATGGATGACCTCCCCCGCCGTATGGTGATCATCGGCGGCGGGGTGGTGGCAGCGGAGTTCGCCCATATATTCCACGCCTTCGGCGTCGAGGTCGATATGGTTGCCCGGCACGGCCTTCTCTGTGTTCTCGACGAGAAGATGCGTTCTGCCGCGCTCCGTGACCTTGCCGGGATCGGCATCCACGAGGATACTTCTGCCATGAGCATTGAGGGTGGCGGCCGGGTTCGTTCTGTCCTTCTCACCGACGGTTCTGAGATCGCGGCTGATGCCGTGCTGCTTGCGACCGGGCTCGTCCCCCACTCGGGGATGCTCCAGGGTCTCGACAAGAGGCCGAACGGCGCGATCGTCGTCGATCGGAGGATGCGGACGAGCGTTCCGGGCGTCTACGCTGCCGGCGATCTCATCGGCCCGCCCTATCTCACCCCCGCCGCCCGGAAGGAAGGAATGGTGGCGGCCGAGAACATCCTCGGCCGCGATACCATCATGAATTATGAGGGTATCCCGCAGTCGATGAGCCTCCGCTACGACTATGCTTTCACCACATCCGGCGACGGCGGCGTCACTCTCTCAGCCCCCGCCCCCGCCGGCCCTGGTTCGTTCTGGGATGTTGCGCGCGGTTGGGCAGGGTTTGCCCAGGTCAGGGTCGATCCCGAAGACGGTCGGCTGATCGGGGCGGCTGCCGCTGTTCCCGGGGCGTCGATCCTCCTCCCCTACATTGGCTACCTGATGCAGAAGGGCATCACCATCGACGATTTCGACGATATCGTTGAGATCCACCCTTCGACCGATGGCATATATGGGCTTGCCCGCTACGCATCAGGGATGCTCAGAAAGAAAGATGGGTGAGTTCCGGCGTTAGAGCTGCCGGAACATCTGCCCGAACTTCGGGATGAAATCTTTTTTCCGCGACATTACGCCTTCAAGCCGAACTGGCTGGTTGCGAAGATCCAGTTTGGCGATGCAGGCCTCGTCTCCGGCGGCGAAGAGATCGCTTGCGTTTGCGAATACATTTGTGAAGAGGGCGAAGAAACAGTCGACCCCCATCGTCGTCCGGAGATGATCGATCTCAGTGCGGATCTCGGTTGCGTGAGTCTCTGCGAAGTCAAACGACGATGTCATCACCTGCGAGACCATGATGCTCCGCCCGAAGAGGTTGTAGCGTTTCATGTCCCGGGTGAGGAGTTCCTCCTTTGGGAGGGCATCGAGATCCATGCCTTTCCTGATCAACTCCGGCCCGAACTCGGCTGGATCGACCCCGGCGATCTCTGCGAGATACTCAGCCGCCCGGACATCGACGGGCGTGGTCGTCGAGAGTTTCATCACCATCGTATCCGAGAGTATCCCGGAGAGGAGGAGCCCGGCGGTCGATGGCGTGGGTTCCACGCCCGCCTCGATGAACTTGTTTGCCACGATTGTCGAGGTCGATCCCACGGGATCGTTGAGGAACTTCACCGGCTTTAAGGTGGAGATCGCGCCGAGGCGGTGGTGATCGATGATCTCAAGTATGTCCGCCTGCTCAATCCCGTCGGCGGCCTGTGAGTACTCGTTATGGTCGAGGAGGATCACCGATTTCTGGACGTCCTGCATCAGTGTCGTCCGGGAGATAAGCCCGATATGACGCTTATCCTCCCCGACGACACAGGCTGTCCTGAATTTGGAGTTCGAGACGATCCCTTTTGCGTACTCGAGTGAGTCGTCCAGCCGCACTGTGGGGATATCCGTCTCCATGATCATGCGCGCCGGGAGGGAGAGGCTGATCATCTTGCCGACACTGAACGCATCAAGTGTTGTTGCGAGGACTGAAGCGCCCCTTGCCCGTGCGGCATCGATCACCCGCTCGCCTACCGGTGCTCCCTCTGCGATGATGAGCGCGGCGACCCCTGCCGATATCAAGGCGAGCTGGGCGGGTTCGTTATCCCCGACGATCGCGATATCCTCCGGTGTCATACTTGAGAGGGTGACGTGCAGGGCATCGATGACGGTGTAAACCCGCCCCTCCCCGAGCGTCTCGCGCGCCGGGACGACCGTCCGGGCATCCAGAATGCGGGCGAGGGTCTCAAGCGGCATCGGGACGAGCGATAATTGTTCGCGGGGGTTCTTCCGGACATATGCCCGGGCAAGGCCATACTCACTGACGAGGCCGAGCAGGGTCTCATCCTCATCTGTGATCGGCATGTTCCGCATATCGTAGGTGTCCATCAGGTCGGCTACATCGATTGCCGGGACATCCTGGCGGATGTTTCGGGTATCCAGCGGTATATCCGAGACAGAAGGTTCGACGCTTGCTACGTAGACCGGAGCCTCAACGCCGAACGTCTCGAGTGCAAACCGTGTCTCTGCATTCACTTCCCCGCACCGGGCTGCGATATACTTTCCCGGTTCGGCACGGTTGCGGAGTTCAGCATAACCGATGACGCTGCAGATGCTGTCGGTGTCGGGCTGTCTGTGGCCGATGATGATGATCTTGTTCTGTCCCATGCTCTCCTCGGGTTTCCGGCAGGAAGCCGGTTATCGTGAGAAGTATCGTTCTCTGTCATCAAAGGCTTTGTGCCGGGTACAGGAGGATGCCGGGAAGGGCTGATCCCGGGCGCTGCACGATACCACCACCTCCCGGGATCCGCCGCATGGTCGGGTGAAGCCCCTTCTGATGTGAGACCATGCGTAATTTCATAGCCATAGAGACCGGAAACTCTATGAGCACTTGTGGGGGGTGACATCTCCTCCTGTCAGGAAGTGCTCCGGCCTTATCCGGCCCTCAATACGATAGCAATACCCGGCTGTGATAGATGAATGCTTCAGATGATTACGTGGCTCGACAAGAATTTCGGCTCGCTCCAACCGACGCGAGCGATCATCATGAGGGCGCTGCGCCACCTGCGCCCCGCGGATCGGAAAAAGCTCTTCTCGACGGATATCCCGGAGATGCGGACTGCCGAAGGGCGTTGGTTTGAGGCGATCGTCTACGAGATGATCCTCGATCTCTCGCTCAAGACCAACCTCATCCTCTCCGTCGTTGCCCGGGGTGCCGACGGGCCCGCAAAGGTCCAGCGCGCACGACTCGGCCAGAACGGGCTCTTCTACTCAAACATCGGCGACATCAAGGTCAGGGGAAATGGTCAGGACCTCGCCGAGGTCGATCTCGTGCTCGTCGACCATACGGGCGCGCTGACGTTTGGCGAGATCATCACGTCTCCTGCCGACCTAAAGGAGTTTGAGGCGGAGATTCGCTACAAAAAACAGCTCTTCGGCTATCTCTACGGGCAGCCGACTGTGCCGTTTCTCCTCATCTCCTCCGTCGACATATCCCGGACGGCCGTCGTCCGCCGTCTCCTCAAGGAACCCGACAATGTCCTCCTGACCACCCCGACCTGTGAGGATCTGAAGACCCTGATCCGGCAGCGGGACATGAAACGGAGCCCCACCCGCAGGATCAAACATGAGAAGTTGATATCCATCACGGATATACCGCTCCGTCGGCCGTTTGATTACAAAAAACTGCACGATGAACGGCTGCAGAGCATCGTATCCACCGTCACGTCAAAGAAGGGTGCCGATGCGCTCGGCGCACCGGACGAGATACCGCCGATCGTGAAGAAAGTCATCTTCGGTGGCCTCTACCCTTCCGCCCTGCGGATGCTCGATTCCCGGTATCCCATCCGGATCAAGGGGAAAACCTATGATCCGGACACGATCCAGAAACAGTTCTCGAAGGTTGTTCTTGCCGTGAACATACCGGAGTACCGGCCGATCATCTACCTGCGAACACGGAATAAGAAGGAATACCTCAAGATGGTGCCGAACAGGACAGGCGGGTTCAAGTTCGAGAGCCGGCGCACCCCCCACATGGCAGGATTCTTCCTCTGGCTCGAATCCGTCCAGCCCTCGCTCGGAGCCGAACTGACACGAGAACTCCTCGATGCATTTCCTGCGATCTGCGTTCCTGACGTTGCTGGAAGACCGTAAGATACCTATGCGACTGCGGTACATATCTCTCCATGATCCTGGAATATGGTGATCCGGAATGGACCTGATCACCGAGTTCATCGGTTTTCTGGGGTTCAGCCTGGTCGCAGTTGCATCAATCACTGCAGTAATGAACCCGGCTTCCACGGTTGCCGTCTACACGGCGCTCACCGACGGGATGGGCAAGGCCGAACGCATGCAGGTCATCACGACCACCATGAAGATAGCCTTCATCGTGCTCGCTTTCTTCGCTCTCACCGGACAGCTGATATTTACAATCTTCAACATAACTGTTCCGGCGTTCCAGATAGCCGGCGGCATACTCCTGATCAGCGTTGCGACCGGGATGCTCGCCTCACGGGGCGAGGCCTACTCGGGTGCGGATCTGGAGAATATCGCCGTCGTCCCGCTGGCATTCCCGCTCTCGTGCGGTCCGGGGACGATCACGACGGTGATCTTGCTTGCATCAGGGCCTGAAGGAATCTGGGGTATCATCGCTGTCTTCCTCGGCATCATCGTGGCTCTTGCCGTATCCTATGTCGGGATGCTCTATGGCCCGAAGATTTTCTCTCTCATCGGGGAGAGTGGTCTCAGGGTCGTCCCGAAACTGATGGCGATCATCGTCCTTGCGATAGCCATCCAGTTCATCATCAACGGTGTTTCGGCGGCGATGCCCCAGCTGCTCACACACCTTGATCTCACTGGTATTGTATGATTGATAGCCAGGTAGCGTTCATCCGGGCGATCCAGGAACAGGCAGCGTGGCTTTCTGCCCCGGCGCACTTTTTTTCGGTTCTTGGGCACCCGGGGTGCTACCTGCTCATCATCGCCTACCTCTACTGGGGGAGAAACCCGCACCTCGGGCTCCGACTTGGTCTTCTCATGGGCATATCGGCCGGGATAAATGGGGTGCTCAAGGTCGTGCTCCACTTTCCCCGCCCTTACTGGGTGAGCCCTGATGTCAGGGCACTCGGGCACCACCCATCGTTCTCGCTGCCGTCGACGCATGCACAGGTGGCGGTGACGTTCTGGGGGCTCGCCGCCGCCACCGTCCGGCGGAGATGGTTCTCCATCGTTGCGGTCATCATTATCGCCCTCATCGGTGCGTCCCGTTTCGTCCTCGGCGTCCATTTTCCGACCGATATCGTCGTGGGGTTTCTGGTCGGGGTTGCCGTTCTCGGGGGCTTTCTTGCCCTCGAAAGGCCTGTTGGCCGCAAGATCGCTGTCCTCTCCCCCGGGGAAAAGGTGTTTGCCGCGTTTGCGGGCTCCCTTGTCCTGGTGCTGATCTCGGTCTCTGCTCTTGCGGTGCTCGGGGACTGGGAGGTTCCTGCATCCTGGGCAGCGCAAGCGATTGCCGGGTCCGGTGAGCCGATCGCCCCCCTCTCCCTCCGGGATGCCATGACGACGTCGGGGTTCTTCTTCGGGTTCGGGGCGGGTGCGGCACTGGATCGCCGTTCCGGGCGTGTATGTGCTGAAACGGCGAGATCCGTCTACCTGCTCCGCTACATCATCGGGATAGCTGTTGCCGGGGCGATCTGGTTCGGGTCCGGGCTGCTCGTCCCGCAGGATGCCGGTCTTGCCGCCCTCACCCTCCAGTATCTCCTGGCCGCCGCCGTCGGAGCATGGGTATCGTTCGGCGCTCCGGCGGTCTTTTTCCGCCTGGATTCGGCAGGTTGCTCCTGATGGAGCCCGCCCTCCATAGCCTTTTATCTCGCCGGGTCAACTTCTCTCATATGCTGCTAGAGGGGATTACCCTTGGCTGGATGCTGATCGTGGTCGGAGCAGCGCTGCTTCTGGTCGAGACCTATCATCCCGGTTTCTTCATTGCTGTTCCTGCCACGGTCATGATCATCCTCGGAGCGCTCTTCCTCCTCGGCGTCGATGTCCTCACCTCCCCGGTCAGCCTCGTCGTCGGGGTTCTCACGGCGATCGGAGCGGCCTCGGTCACGGTATGGCTCTACAGCCGTCTCACGCCCGGGCAGGAACCGCCGAAGACCCTCTCGCGGGACTCGCTCGTCGGCCTTGAGGGGACGGTGATCGCCGCGGTCGACCCGGAGACGCTTGCGGGGAAGGTGCGGATCGGGAGTATGGATTGGAGCGCCCGTTCTGAGTCGGGGGAGATCCCGGTCGGGAAAAAAATTATCGTCGTCCACTCAAAAGGGGTGCACGTCGTCGTGAGGGAGGTTTTATAGGATGCTTTTAACAGGGGATTTTCCATGGACAGGTCTTATCACTGTCTTTCTCATCATCGTCATCATCGTCATATTCGCCCGTGGCGTGGTGATTGTCCAGCCGTATGAACAGGGTCTCCAGATCCGTCTCGGCCAGTATATCGGGAGGATGAACCCCGGGTTCCGGTGGGTTGTCCCGCTGGTCACGGTGGTCAAGAAACTCGATCTCCGGACGGAGGTGATGGATGTTCCACGCCAGGAGGTGATCACGAAGGACAACTCTCCAACGAATGTGGATGCGATCGTCTACGTCAGGGTGATTGATCCTGAGAAGGCTTACTTTGAGGTGATGAACTACCGGTCGGCGACGGTGGCACTTGCCCAGACGAGTCTTCGTGGCATCATCGGCGACATGGAACTCGACGAGGTCCTCTACAACCGTGACATCATCAACGCCCGCCTCCGGGATATCCTGGACCGGGAGACCGATGCCTGGGGTGTGAAGGTCGAGCGGGTGGAGATCAAAGAGGTCGACCCGGTGGGCGCGGTCAAGCAGGCGATGACCGAACAGACCGCGGCCGAGCGTGAACGGCGCGCTGCGATCCTCCGTGCGGACGGTGAAAAGCGGTCGGCGATCCTCCGGGCGGAGGGGAACCGGCAGAGCATCATCCTCGAGGCCGAAGGCGAGCGGCAGAGCAAGATCCTTCGTGCTGAAGGAGAACGGCAGAGCAGGATCCTCCAGGCGCAGGGCGAGGCGCAGGGGCTTCGCATCCTCTCGGTCGGCGCCCGGCCTCTGGATCGGCGGGCAATCACAGTGCTCTCGCTCGACGCGCTGAAGAAGATGGCCGAGGGCCAGGCAACGAAGATCATATTCCCGTTCGAGCTCTCGAGCGTCGTCAAACAGGCCGCTGAGTATCTCGGCGCCACGGTCGAGACTCCGGATCTCTCTGAAGGTGTTGAACTCCCGCCGGAGGATATCCTTGGAGATATCCCGAGCAAGGAGGAGCTCCGGGCGGCAGAAGAGGCGGCAAAGAGCATCGAGACCGATATCGATGCCGAGATGCATAAGAAGCCAGGCGGTGCAATCCCGCCCGGAGAGGATGCGGGACTATAAGCCCCGTTCCCGTCCACTCTTTTTGGGACGGCCGGATCTCCGCACTCCCGGCGGCATAGCCATGTTGCCGGTGCGGGAAGGGTTATTTTTGACTGTATCTGCCGTGCGCCTCCGCCTCAAAGCGAAATGGTTATTCTCTCTCTCATAAATTAACTCCTATGCGAGAGATATCAGCAATATTTGTTCTTCTTCTCCTTTCAGCGGCGGTCTTTTCCGGTGGATGCACGGGGCCGGAGACACCCTCTGTAGTGCCTGAAGATGGCGGGAATATCCTCATCGGTGCCCTCCTGCCGCTTTCAGGCGAGTACGCCGGGGGAGGGGAGGCGAGCCGGATCGCTATCGAGGTTGCGGCCGGGGATATCAACGACTACTTTGCCTCGGCCGGTTCGGATCGGCGTGTCGGGATACTCGTCGAGGACACCAGAGCGGATCCCGCCGTCGCGCTTGAGCGCCTCCAGGCGCTCGAAGGGCAGGGGGTGCGGATTGTCATCGGACCCGGCACCAGCGCTGAACTCGAGGCGATCCGGGAATATGCCGACGAGCACGGGATCCTGATCGTCAGCACGATGAGCACGGCGCCCTCACTTGCCATTGCAGGCGATAACATCTACCGGCTTGTGCCGCCCGATATCTACCAGGCCGACGTCATGGCATATTACCTGCAAAAACAGGGTGTAACAGCGATTGTGCCGGTCTGGCGCGGTGACGTCTGGGGCGATGAACTGGAGCGGCTGACGGCATCAGCGTTTATGCGAGGGGGTGGCAAGGTGCTTGATGGTGTCAGGTATACGCCGGATCAGAAGGATTACGGCACGGTGACGGCAGACCTCGATGCCCGGGTTGCCCGGGCGGTAGCGACGAACGGAGAGAAGAGGGTCGCCGTTTACCTGGTCAGCCTCGATGAGGTGGAGCAGGTTATGGAGGCGGCTATGGTGCGGGAGAGCCTTTCAAAGGTCAGGTGGTATGGGTGTGACGGCAATGTCCTCCTCGATGGACTGGTGACGGGCAAGTCCGCCCGGTTTGCGGAGCAGACGAAGTTCACCTGTCCGGCGCTCTGGAAGCAGGAGAGCGTCGCGGCGAACACGGCCACCATTCAGGAGATGCGGGAACGCCTCGGACGGCACCCCGACGGCTACGGCCTTGCGGCCTATGACGCCCTCTGGATCGCCACCATGGCCGGGATGGAGGCGGGTTCCGGGGATATCGTCACGTTGAAGGCCGCCTTTGAGAGGGGCGCCGGGGAGTCCGGCGGGCCCCTGTTCGGGCCGGTGCGCCTGAACAGTGCCGGCGACCTGTCGAGTGCGCACTACACCTTCTGGACGGTGAGCGCCGACGGCGGCGCCTACCGGTGGGTGCCGGTCGTCCAGTACGGCATCCGGTCGGTAGGCGCTACTCCCGAGATCGAGTGGGTCGGCGCCTGAGTTCCGGGGTCACTATCCCGGGTTCTTTTTTATTCGTGCCGGTTCAGTTTCACACCTCGCGGCGCACGTTAATGGTTGAAGGAATACGACAGTGCAGATGTGAATTTTCCCCGTGGTGATGGGAGCTGTTCATGTGCAGGTGTGGCATGGCTCACGATCATGCCCGTTGCAATGGCGTGGGGGGAACTTCGGTGTCGTTATGTAATAAGGGGTATTAACCATAGTAGAATAGTGGCCATGAGTTCAAGACCGTTTCATCCGCCGGGAGCGCTCCCTCCTTTCGCCGAGAGATTGATCCTCATCAATAAATCAGGGCAGGATCAGCCGTTGGAGAATTACGTGCCGACCGGGGTCTTTGAAGTGGCCAGGACTGATGGACAGCGGGCCATCCCGAAGATAGCAAAGGATCTCTCATTGATGAAGGAGATCGAGGCCATCTCTGGAAATCTGCCGACAAACCACCGTTTCGTAAATGCAGATAGCCGTAATCTTGCATTCCTTCCTGATGAAAGTGTCCATCTGGTCGTGACGTCACCTCCCTACTGGACTCTGAAGAAATACCCCGAGAAAGATGAGCAACTTGGTCAGATCGCGGATTACGAAACCTTCCTGGAGGAACTTGACAGGGTCTGGGGGCATATCTATCGGGTTCTCGTTCCCGGAGGGCGTCTGGTCATCGTTGTCGGTGATGTTTGCCTCCCCCGGAGGGAGGTTGGGCGCCATATTGTCATGCCTCTCCATGCAAGCATTCAGGAGCACTGCCGCAAGATTGGGTTTGACAACCTGGCACCGATCATATGGTACAAGATTGCCAATGCCTGTTTCGAGGCAGATTCCCCGGGATCGTTCCTGGGAAAAACCCTATGAACCCAATGGGATCGTCAAGAACGATATCGAATACATCCTCTTCCAGAGAAAGCCAGGAGGCTATCGGAGTCCCACACTTGAAGCGCGACTGCTCTCGATCATATCCGAGGAGAACCAGAAGGCATGGTTCCGACAGATCTGGGATCTCAAAGGAGCATCGACGAAAGAGCATCCTGCACCCTATCCTCTGGAACTGGCTGAGAGGCTTGTGCGGATGTTCTCTTTCGTGGGCGACACCGTTCTCGATCCGTTTGGTGGTACGGGAACGACTGCTCTTGCTGCCGCGCGGTGGGGGAGAAACAGTATCAGTGTTGAGATCGAGGAGAAATACTTCGCGATGGAGATTGAACGATTTAGTCATCAGGCAAAACAGTCTCGATTGTTCTGATTGAGGCAGATTCATGGTGAGCGAGAAAATTCTCCGGAAAATCTCCCGGGAGGACTATTTTTCCTGTGCGGTGCGATATTTCTGGGATAAGAGAGCATCTCAGGCAAAGGATCAGAATGACCGGGGCATACGGGATCAGGGCTTTCGTTCGGAGGCGACGGGCGGAAAGCATATGGATGGATTCTTCTCGCTGATCCGAAAGCTTCTGGTGGATATCGGAGTCCCTGAGGGCGATATCTGCACGCAGAGGAGATCGCTTAACCTTCCGGGATACTTCCGCGCGGAGAAGCAGTGGGATCTTATCGTCATCAAACACCACCCCGACGGGAAGAGGGAACTTGTTGCCGTCCTCGAGCTGAAGTCCCAAAAGAGGCCGTCGTTTGGGAACAACATCAACAACCAGACCGAGGAAGTCTTAGGAAGCGCGTACGATCTCTGGACGGCCTACCGCGAGGGAGCGTTCAGATCGTCCCCTTCTCCCTGGTTGGGCTATATGCTGCTGCTTGAGGATTGTGAGAGGTCTCGAAGAAGCGTGAGGAATAATGAGCCGCATTTTGACGTTTTTCCAGAGTTTAAGGGAGCCTCTTATGTCGAACGCTATCACCAGACCTGCCTGAAGCTGGTCCGGGAGAGGGTCTACTCGGAGGTCTGTTATCTGCTTGCGCAGGAAGAGGATAAGATGCAGCCCCGGAATTACTCTGAACCGGATGAAATCCTGTCGGGGCATCGGTTCCTGCGCTCGCTGTGTTCGCACCTGAACAACTTTTATGAGATACGGTAACTACTTTCCTTCCCTTTGCAAACCCTTTCACAGTTTTTCCTGTAATTTCTTCAGCCGTTCACAGAGCACGTATCATCTGCATTGATGACATCTTCATGCCGGAAGCATGGGATGGCCCTGGAGAGGACTCATGCATGGGCTGCTCACCATATCGCCACGCACTGCCTCCTTCCAGTGTGGGGGGTTACAAAGGAGAGCCATATGGATGGAGGGATAGGGAAGGGGGGCTACAGGAGCAGCTCCCATGGTGGTAAAAAAAAAGAGGTCGCCCTCGCAAACCCTTTTGTAGATTCTCCTGCAGTTTACCCCACCGTCATCACAAACCGCAGCGCCGCGACGACCATCGGCATCGTGATGAGGAGGATCAGCATCACCGTGACGAATCCGCTGATTGAGGCGACGACCTGCTGCGCCGCATGCCGCGACCAGCCCCGGCGCTCGAAGAACCGTTCCACGCCCTCCTTCATTATATAGCCGCCGTCGAGCGGGACGATCGGTATGGCGTTGAACATCCCCACGAGCAGGTTGAACCACCCCGTCCAGAAGAGGAGGTGGACCGTGCCCCAGAAGAAGGGGAACGGCTCCTCCCAGGCCATCTGCTCAGGGGTATCGGTGAGCAGGATCCCGAGCTGCTGAGTGTTGCCCTGGATGAAGGCGTCGATCGGGGCTATAGTCAGGTAGAGCGGCGCGAGGAAGCCGAGGTTTGCTATGTTCCCGATATGCTCCTTCACCGCGGGAGCGTTGTAGTAGTAGACTCCCATGAACCCGGAGTCACGATCGTCGCCGAGCGCCTCCGGCCACGCGGAGAGGGTGAGGGTGTAGGTACTCTCGCTCCCGCCCTTTATGGCGGTCAGGGCGACGGTCTCCCCCGGCCGTTTCCCGTCCATGACCGCCGCCACCTCTTCCTGGTTTACCACGGGAATACCGTTTATGCTCGTGATGACCGAGTAGCCCGGGATGCCCGCATCGGCCGCAGGGTAGTCCTGGTAGACCCCCTGGACGAGCGGAACCGCAAGTGGCGTCGCCATCCCCACCAGAAGGAACATCGCCACAAAGCACGCGAGGCCGAAGACGATGTTGTTCGTTATCCCGGCGCCGAACATACGGATCTTCGGCATCCCTTTCGCTGCTTCTACATCCTCTTCGTCGGGCTCGACGAACGCTCCTATCGGGATGACGGCGATGAGGAGACCCATGCTTTTCACCCGCATATCCTCGACCCGGGCGAGGATGGCATGGCCAAACTCATGGATGACGATCGTGAGAAGGAGGCCGATGAAGACGGCTGCGGTGATCGGGATCGCCTGATTGACGCCCGGTATCGCAAGAAGGTTCCTTGGATCGTAGATCCCGGTCGGTTCAGGGGTATGCACCAGAAGCTGGGGCACTGCAAGGAGCAGGGCGAGTGTCATGAAGACCGAGACCACGACGACCAGCAGGACGCCGAGCGTCGCATAGACCCGGAGCGCCGGCCCGAACTTCCGGAACCAGTCAAAAAAACCGACCCGCTCGGTCTTGATGGCGAGGATGGGCCCAAAGAACATGATGTGGTTGGGAAATAACCCCCGGTCACGGATGTAGTAGGCAATCAGGAGGTATGCCGCGACCAGAAGAAGAAGTATCTGGAGCCAGATCATCACTCACGGTTGGCGCGCAGGGGGCTTAATATCTTCCCGGTTATGAAAAATCTTCCATCGTCTTCTGGCAGAGGTTCGCCACCGTCTTCCAGCTCCGGCGGGCGCAGGGCGGCGGGCTCCCACGATCCCGGATGTATCCGCGGAGGAACTCGATGGTCGCAGGGTCGGAGGGGTAGCCGCTCCCGATAGTTCCATACTGCTGTTCAAGTTCCTGGATCGCCCGGTCACGGGTGACCTTCGCGATGACGCTCGCCGCGCCGACGATCTTGTAGCGGGCGTCAGCATGGTGTTCGGCAACGATCTCACAGGGGTAGTTGAGATGGCCTGCAACCGTCCGTGCATAACGCTCCGCGTTCACGTCGCAGGCATCCACGTAGGCGTACTCCGGCTGGAGCCCCATGATAGCCTCGGCGTGAAGTTCAGCCACGCAGGCGTTCATATTCATCCTGCTCCGTGCCTCATCGATCCCGGCGGCGTCGATAGTGACGATCGATATCGAAAAATCGCGGAAGATATCTTCGTAGAGCGCCTCACGCTGTTTTGGCCGAAGCACTTTTGAATCCTGGATGGGAAGCCCCTCAAGTTCACCGATCTCGCGGCACCCGACGGCTGCAACCACCATCGGGCCGAGGACCGAACCTTTCCCTGCTTCATCTACTCCACAGATCACACAATCTGGTTTATTCGCAAGGTATTTCAATGCTGACGGTTGAATCCAGATGGATGTACACGATCATCGTCGGCCTCGGCGGAATCGGCCGGAATCTGACAGCGATAGCCGTGAACGCCGGTGACTCTGTGGTGGTGATCGACCAGGACGAGGAGCGTGCAAGCGACATCCTGGAGCACTACGATGTCC
>LSQX01409041.1_pt1 | contig 26092 bp, 25 predicted proteins | sample 654561 | NCBI WGS metagenome assembly LSQX01 (sample SAMN04489861, study PRJNA283612) | anaerobic digester metagenome | isolation source: 4 biogas reactors fed with cattle manure at either 37C or 55C with and... | place: Denmark: Kongens Lyngby | collected 2014 | reverse complement strand
GGTCAAGGCGGTTCGCCGCTACTTCCAGGGTGTTACCTGGCATCGCTGCCAAACCCACTTTATGCGTAATATCATGGACGCTACGCCTAAGTCGGCAAAAGAAGAGCTTTATCCGCATCTGCGAGCGATTCTGGATGCGCCTGATATCGGTACTGCCCGGTTGTTATTGAATCAAACCTTGGAGACATTTGAGAAAAAAGCACCCAAGGCCATGCAAATACTTGAAATGGGCTTTGATGATGCTACCGCGGTCCTTATGCTGCCGGAAAAATATCGCCGGCGTCTGCGTACTACAAACGCTGTCGAGCGTCTTATCGAAGAGATTAGGCGCAGGGAACGAGTTATCCGTATTTTCCCGAACCGGGAATCGGCAATTCGCCTAATTGGAGCCTTACTTATGGAAATTGACGACAAGTGGATAAGCGGCAAAAAATACCTGGATATGAGTGAATACCTTCAGTGGCAAGAAGAGCAAAAACAAACCAATGATCAAAGCAATATTGCGTATATCAGATAAGCTTATTGATAACTGAGGAATTTACACACTAATCTGGACTTGATCACGCGCCATCCCTACCCACCAAAAATATCCTGGCCCTTTTCCCCCTTCTTGCTTTTCCTCACCCCCCCTCTTTCCCCTCTCTAAGCTTAGAAAGGGGGCAGCCCGCAGGGCGGAGGTGAGTTAGAGATCGGGAGGCAAGCTCATCTCCGGCCGAGTTGTCTGTACAACTCACCCTCCACCCCCTCTATGGGCGGCTCGGCGAACCGCCCCTAGAGGGGGGTGGCCGTAGGCCGGGGGGTGAGTTAAAGGGTAGGGTCTTGAATTCACCCTACCCGTCGATCTCCCCTGGAATTGGCCTGCGGTTTTGGATCTGCTTTTTGGTTTCTGGCGATAAGAAGATTGTCTGATAAAACCCAAGATGCTTGATAATTGGTTATCTGCCGGCTACAATTAAACTTGAACGTCAGCTTATCCTTCGAGGTAGGATGATGATTACGGCCAAGATAGGCCGCCGGGGCCAGTTCACGTTGCCGCGGGAGATCCGCCGAGCCATGGGCCTTAAGAAAGGTGACCGGAGAGCAGGATTTCGCGGCCATCCGCAAGGAAGTGCTTGCCGCTCGGGCCGAAAAGAAGATGAAAGGATATGAAGAAGGTCGCGCACTTCTTCGTCGATACCAACCTTTTTATGTTATTTGACCAATGACCTCCCGGAGCAGGCTGAGGCGGTGGAGGCCTTGTTCCGTCGTGCAGTGAAAAGCGAGTGGTTCTCGTCACCACGAGCAGGGACCGGTCGGAGATCCAGCGGCTGGCGTTGGCCCTCCTCAATACGCCCGGCCTGGAAGTGGCCGAACGGGAGGTTCTTTTGTCGGCCATTTTATGGTACGTGGAGAAGAGCGTGGACTTTTTCGATGCCTACAATGCGGCCTGGATGGTCCGGCAGGGGATCGGCGGCGGGGTCTATACCTTCGATCGCCGACACTTCGGGCGTTTTGAAGGCATGAACGTTTTGACGCCGGAGTTATAACTCACCCCCGTAGCCCCCTCTCTCAGCTTAGAGAGGGGGCAGCCCAAAGGCGGAGGGGTGAGTTAAACCCGCCGCCACAACAAGGGAGGGCCTTGCGGTCTTGGGGGACGGGTCGGTTTACCCTGTGGTGGTGGCGATTTTTAGGCCGCAGAAGGAAACAGTTAAAAATCCGGCATGGGTGGAGGTTAATGGATGATGGATTTGCCTACGGTACCGCCGGAAGTGCTCGAGGAGATCGTGCGGCGGATCGCCAGGGTCGCCGACCCGGATAAGATCATTCTTTTCGGCTCGGCCGCGCGGGGGGAGAAAGGACCGCATGGTGATCTGGACTTTCTGGTTATTAAGTCGGATGTCGGCCACCGGGGACGTTTGACGGAGGAAATCTATATGAACCTCTTTGGGATTGCCCAGGCCGTGGACGTGATCGTTGCCACCCCGGAAGATGTGGAACGATACCGTCACGCGCACCCGACAGTGTTCAAACCGGCCATGCGGGAAGGGAAGGTCGTTTATGAGCGCGGAGTATCGGGCGCCCGATGATCCACGGGAATGGTTGAACAGGGCCAAAAGCAACCTCTTGCAAGCCCAGGCCAGGCAGGAAGGCGTGTACCTGGAAGACTTGTGCTTCAATGCCCAGCAAGCGGCGGAGAAGGCGATTAAGGCCGTATTGATCCATCTCAACGTAGAATACCCTTACATCCATGACCTGGCGGCGCTTCTCACGTTGGTGGGCCGGGCGGGCCTGGGGGTGCCGGAGGCCGTAAAGGAGGCCGCCCGGCTCACCCGCTATGCGGTGACCACGCGCTATCCGGGCGTGGCGGAACCCGTTACGGAAGAAGAGTACACGCAAGCGGTGGCCATTGCCCGGGAGGTTTTGCAATGGGCAGAAGAGGTTATCTCAGGGAGAAGTGGTCTTTAGGCCCCCGCCCTCGAAAGAAGGTGGATCGAGTGAGACGTTTGTCGTCATCATGGCCGGCGGCCGGGGAGAGAGGTTCTGGCCCAAGAGTACAAAGGAGATGCCCAAGCAGTTCTTGTCGCTCTGGGGCACGGACACCCTCCTCCAGCAGGCCTTCGCGCGGGCGTTGAAGGTGACCGGGGATGCGGCCGGGGTATACGTTATCACCGGCCCGGACTATGAGGGGCTCGTCCGCGCGCAGCTGGCAGAACTGCCGCCGGAAAACCTGATCATCGAGCCGGCGGGCCGCGATACGGCCCCGGCGGTGGGGTACGCCGCGGTCTACCTGGGCGGCCGTAGGAAGGACGCGGTCATGGTCGTCCTCCCCAGCGACCATGTGGTGCTGGACGATGAGAGGTTTGCCGAAACGCTCCGGTATGCGGCCGGGGTGGCCCAAAAGGGGGGACTACCTCGTCACCATCGGCATCCGGCCCACGCGGCCCGAGGAAGGGTACGGTTACATCGAGTGCGGCGAACCCCTGGACGTAGAAGGTCTCGCGGGCACCGGGGCGCAGAGGGGTGACCGCAAGACGGTCTGCTACCGGGCGAGAAGGTTCACCGAGAAGCCGCGCGTAGAGGAGGCCCTGGCGTTTCTCAAGACCGGCCGGTACCTCTGGAATGCGGGGATTTTTGTCTGGACCATCTCCGCCTTCCGGCACGCCTTGGCCAGGCATGCCCCTCTTCTCCATAAGGGTTTGGGCGAAATCGAAAGATCTTTGGCAGCGGAAGAAGGATTTGACGCCGTGAGAGAGAAATTCCTTACCCTGGAGCGGCGGTCCATAGACTACGCCCTGATGGAGAAGGCGGAGAACATCGTGGTCGTGCCCGGGGACTTCGGCTGGGACGACGTGGGGACCTGGGCGGCGCTGGAGCGGATCTACGATAAAGACGAGAACGGCAACGTGATCAAGGGCGAGGCCGTGGCCGTCGAGGCGGGCGGGAATATTATCGATAATTCTTTAGGGGACAAGCTCCTGGTGGCTTTTGGGGTAAAAGATTTGGTGATCGTGAATTCCGAAGATGTGGTGTTGGTGGCGGATAAGAAGAAGGAGCGGGAGTTTGAAGAAGGTGACGGAGGTATTGAGAAACCGGAAGATGCGGGAACTATTGGAGAGGGAAAGAGGAAGGGAAGTTCCTCTTGAAAGAAAAGGGTTGCTTTAGTTTTTAGTATGGAATTGTCTCTCACTAAAATAAAAAATCTATGAAGCTTCATAAAAACAATTTCATATTTATATACACAGCCTTGCTTGGAGACCGGACAGCCTAACCTGGGACGGCTATGCTGCGAAAAAAACGTCAAGACACTTAGAGAGGTTCTGATAATATGCGAACGTTGCAGATCAAAGTTGTCCAGGTCAAAGGTTATTGTCCTGTTTACAATCCCGGCGATCAGTTTGCAATCCTGGAGGGCTATAAGTTACGAGTCGAAAGAGTGCTCTGTATGCATTCTTTGGCTTCGATCCTTCCCTATTACGTGGCCTTGAGTAGAGGGGTATCGCCAAAGGAGCTTGGCCTGGGGGATGGCGCGACAGCATATGTCCAGTGCCTTGACCCTTGTGAATATACCGGAGGGGGCACTGTGGTTTTCGGGATTACAGGAGGTGGCTTATGAATAGCGTTTGCGTATTAGGCCTCGGTTACATCGGCCTGCCCACGGCCAGTATCCTCGCTACGCACGGATTTACCGTTATCGGCGTGGATGTGAATGAAAAGGTTATCGCCAGGCTCAAGGAAGGCAAACCCCACATCCAAGAACCCGGGCTACGGACGATAGTCGAAGCGGCGGTCAAGTCGGGAAACCTGATTCTCCGGACCAAACCGGAGGAGGCCGATGCCTTCATCATTGCGGTCCCTACGCCGGTGACGCCGGAGAAAAAAGCGGACCTGAGTTTTGTAAAAGCCGCGGCGGAGAGCATCGTGCCCGTCCTGCGGCCGGGAAATCTGGTTGTATTGGAATCAACGTGTCCGCCCGGAACGGCGGAAAACTTTCTGACCCCGATTCTGGCCCGGTCTGGGATGAGGATCGGCCAGGAGGTGTTCGTGGCCTACTGTCCGGAGAGGGTTCTCCCGGGGAAGATTTTGAAGGAAATCGTGGAAAACGACCGCGTCATCGGCGGAATCAACCCGGAGTCCGCCGCAAAGGCCAAAGAACTCTACGGCGCTTTTGTAGAAGGCAAGCTATTTCTAACCGACGCCACCACGGCGGAGATGGTCAAGCTCATCGAGAATACATACCGCGACGTTAACATCGCCCTGGCCAACGAGCTCGCCATCGTCTGTGAGGAGTTGGGCATAAACGCCTGGGAGGTCATCGAGCTGGCCAATCGGCACCCGCGGGTGAGTCTGCACAATCCCGGCCCCGGGGTGGGCGGCCATTGTCTTCCGGTGGACCCATGGTTCGTGGTGGAGAAGTTCCCTACCCAGGCGCGCCTCATTCGGCTGAGTCGGGAGATCAACGATCGACAACCGTATCGGGTCTTTGAGCTTGTTGCCGAAATGACGAGAAATATTCCCGGCCCGAAGGTGGCCGTTTTGGGTGTAACTTATAAAGGTAATGTTGACGATATCCGGGAGAGCCCGGCGACGGTTCTCATCGAGCTCCTGAAAGAACGCGGGTACTCCGTAGCCGCCCACGATCCTTATGTAAAAGAGTTCGAGCATGAATTGGTCAGCCTGGAGGAAGCTTTCCGGGGGGCCGACTGCGCCGTGGCAATGGCCGACCACGACCAGTACCGTTACTTGGATCCCAATACTCTGGGTAAGCTTATGCGCAACAGGCAGGTGCTCGATACCCGCAGGGTATTAAACGCCGCGGTTTGGCGGAGCGCGGGCTTTCGGGTCAAAGTTCTGGGCAGCGGTGAGCGGGCATGAAACAAGTGTTGGTTAGAAAGGGCAGGGTGATGGTGGAAGACGTTCCCGCGCCGCTTGTGGGTATGGGGAACGTATTGGTGGAGGTAGCCTACTCGCTTATCAGCACCGGGACCGAGGTTGAGGGAGTGAGCAGTCCGTGGAGTCTTTGGTCTGAAAGGCGGTTCAATGCGTCCCAAACACGAACAGATAAAAAGCCTTCTTAACATTCTGGCCGAGCGTGGAATACGGAGGTATGCTGATGGCTTGTGTTCTTTTAGTGATGCCCGATGCATTTCACCTTGGCTGGATGGGGACTACGCGGCGGCTGTTTCATCTTGCGGATGCATTCCGGGAGCTGGGATTCAACGTTGTGCTGCTTGCAGGTAAGATGACGAATGCCCAGTTACAGGCAAAGATTGATAGGCAATTCCCTGGTTTAGTGCTTCGTACGCATCACACAGGTGCATATCCGTGCCTGTTAGATATAGCACCATTGCCAAGGCGGGCGTGGAGGGCGTTCTGGAAAGCGCGTGGGTCAGAGTATTATGCAGCACGGCTATCTTACGGGTGGGCAAGCGTGCTGAATGTAGGCCAAGTTATAAAAGAAGTTGAGCAACGGGGCTTTAGGCCAGATCTAATCTGGGGGATTTCTGCAGGATATCTGGAGGGAGGAGTGGCTGCTGATCGGCTAGCGAAGGCGCTTGGCGTGCCGTGGATCTTTGAACTACAGGACCCCCCACGTGGATGTGGGCTTGGTCCAGATAGGGCAACGATCTACAAGGAATTCACACGGTTGTTAAGGAGTGCGGCGCAAGTTGTTGTAACGACCGAGTCATATCGTAATAAGTTGCTTAAGGATTTTGCCCTCATCCCAGAGGCTATCCGGACGATACACCTCACCTACGAGGGTGGACTGATTGAGGGTGCAAGTTGCCATCATAGTGGGAGGTGGCGGCTTGTCTACACCGGGAGTCTACAAGGTGGGCGAAGCCTGGCTCCGTTACTCCATGGATTGGGTGAAGCTTTGGTGCGTGAGCCACGAATGCATGGCTCGATCAGTATGGAGATCGCGGGCACAGGTTCCGGCCTGGACGAGACAAGAAAGTTATCCGAGAGGCTTGGGGTCAAGGAGTCCGTTCGATTTTACGGGTATGTAGATCGAGAGCAGGCAGAGGAGCTTCATAGACAGGCAAATGTGTTGATTGTCGTGCAAACCGTAGACACAAGCAAATTACAGGTTCCCGGCAAGATCTTCGAATACATGCGCATGAGCAGACCAATTCTCGCCATCATGCCCGAATGTGAGGCAGCCGATATTCTTCGTCGCTCAGGACTGGGTCTCATCCATCATCCGGAAGATATCGATGGCATCGCAGACACACTGATCAAGCTATGGTCGGATTGGCGGACAGGACGTTCTTCCGTTAGGATGGACTATGACTATGTTACCCAGTTTTCCGTGAAGAACCTTCCAGAAAAGCTTCGCCCGGTGTTGGAGGGATTAGTGTGAATTCAGGGCGTGCGCAAAAAACGGCAACTGACCCACGTGCCGAGAGCCCTTCTTTTCTGGTATTACTGTACGGGACGCTGGAGTACGACGGGCGGGCTCAACGTATGCTGGAGGTCCTGAAAAAGTTGGGGCGTGTGACAGTTGTTGATGTTGCTGATCAAGGAGTGGACCAGACCAACGGGGTAGCAGACGTGCGCCGCGTTCAAGTTTATCTACAAAAGCGAGCGAACAAGATCAGCAGACATATTCTCTTTTGGTGGGCTGCGCTGCGTGTAGCTCAGAGGGTAAAGCCGTCAGTCGTGGTAGCAGAGAACTTTTTCACGACGCTACCTGGATGGATCTCAGCCAGGTACTGGAAGAGCAAGCTGGTGTACGATGCATATGAGCTGATCATCCCGGACTCCACCTGCCCAATGAGCAAACGTGACCGATTCTGGTATTTGTTGGAGCGGTGGACGGTTCGACGTGCGGATCTTGTAATTGCTGCCAACGAAGAACGCGCTAGTCTTATGGCCGAGCACTACTGTTTGAAACAGATGCCGACTGTTATGCACAACATCCCTGGGTGTACCAAGGCAATAGCAAGAACGGAGGAAATGCTGCGGCGGTTTCCGGTTCTCTTTAGGCGAACGACCGATGAAGTGCTTGTTATCTACCAGGGGGATATCAGCCTGTCACGTGGCATCGCTCGTTTTATACGGGCACTTGCTTTCTTGGGGCCTGAATATCGCCTAATCATCGTGGGCGGAGGGCCAGACTTGGAGCGCCTTAAGGCGATTGGTGAGCCATTTGAGCGCGAGGGCCGCTTCGTAATGTTGGGTCGAATCCCACACCGTCAGCTGTCGGCAATAACAGTTATGGCAGATATTGGGATAGTAACCTATCCATACCAAGGACTCAACAACATCTATTGCGCTCCCAACAAGCTGTTCGAATACACCCAAGCCGGTCTTCCGGTAGTGGCCACGGACCAGCCACCTCTGCGGCGCTTAGTGGAGAATTATGGTATCGGTAGGTTGATCGGTGAGCACGACAGTCCGGAACAGATAGCTGAAGTGATCAGAGAAGTGGCTGAGAACAAGAAGACTTATGTGAAAGCCTTGACTCGTTTCCTGACAGATCATCGCTGGGAAGAGGAAACGGAACGAGTACGAGAAGCAATTGTCAGCATTTTAACCGACAAATGGAGGCGCACAAAGTGACTCTCGATCCTCCCGTTCTTATAGTTGTCTTGGTTGGAACTCTGCTTATTGGTGGTGTGAGTGTAGCCATTGCGCGGGGCGTGTGGCAGCGTCTCCTCCTACTGGGCATGTTCTCTGGACTGTGTTTCTACAGTGGCATAGGCGCTGCCTTTCCAGATGTGCCTCACTACTACCTCCTTTACTATTTTGGGTTTCTTGGCGCCTTTGCGTATGCATTCTGGTTTTTCAAGGTTGCCTTTGCCCACCTTAGCAACCGCTCGGGACGGGTGTTAACGCGCGTTCTTGATAATGTGGACTCGCACCCGGTCTGGCCTTTGGTCATCTGGGCTTATCTTTTGCTTCATCTCGTGCCGCTGGTCTACCCAGAGCTGAGGTTACAACGGCTCTTCACACCTCCAGCTCCGGATCTTCTCACACGCTTTGCTGTGCGGTGGAAGCCGCAAGAGATGGATGTCCTTCAAAAATTTATCGACTACGCACGAGTGCTGCTGACACCGTTCTTCTATATCGCCCTGTACCGCTACCGACAGCGCCTCAAACTGGTTGCACTACTCTTCAGTTTACTGCTTTACCTTCAGTATGTCGCTGGGGGCTATATCGGCCGGAGCAATGTCTTGATCGCGTTTGCGACCATCTGGCTAGCCCTTTGGGTGACACATCGGAAGTATCGGCGAGCTTTGGTCCTTGTCGCTGTGGCAGCGCTTCCACTTATGCTGGTGGCCTCGTACTTTTACGGCGTGATCCGGATTGGCGGAACTCTTAGGGGCATAACACCCGTGCAGGCTGCTGTACGGATGTTGGAGAATGAAATTAGCTTCCCGCGCAATGTAGGGGTTCCCATTATCGAATCCGGAGCTAGGGTGGACTTGGCTGCCTATGCACGGTGGATGCTTACCCTTCCGATTCCCAAGTTGTTGACTGGCGAGATCGAGGGTGCTCGCGTTAACTATGAGATCTCTGAGCTCGTGCTAGGGCTTGGTCGGGGAGCGAGAGGGTGGTATATAGTGCTTCCAGGGCTGGTAGCGGAATCGGTATATATCTTTGGCCGCTACTTCTTCTGGTTACACGCAGTATTCATCGCGTTTCTCGCAGCTTTGGTGATGCGCCTTATGGAGCGCACACCTCAGCTTCTCTTCTTGCAGGCTTACGTTGTGGTGACATTTGCTTATCATGTGAACCGTGGGGGTATTTCTGGCCCATTGGGTATCCTTGTCAACGAATTCATGTTGTTTTACCTCTTTGTGTTTATCATGGTGTTTGGGGTGTTACGAAAACACCGAGGATTACCGGGGTTGCCCGATTAACCTGTGAGCATGACAAATGGCTGATACGCCCATTATCCGTACCTTTGTCCATTACCACCTCCCCGGTTACAAATCCGGCGATCATTATCTCCCAGGTTACAAAGCAGGGCCAATTCGGACCATTGCCAACTTACTAGAACGGCTGGGAGATGAATTTGAAATCACTTCCGACCGGGATTTTGGGGTATCATTTCAAGCCTGGCATCAAATCGGCATTATGGCATCCTGAGCAAGAAGGGTAGGTACGATAATATGTTGAGAATCGCAATCAACGCACTATCCGCCAGAGCTGGCGGTGGTCTCATATATCTCAGGAAATTGATCTCCTATCTTCGTGAGATTGATAGGGATAACGAGTATTACATTTTTGTAACACGGAGCAACCGGGAGAAGGTCATACAATTTGAGGATCCCCGTTTTCGTCCTGTCATGGTAAACGTCGGGAACGTAGGGTTGCGCGTCATTTATGAGCAAACAGTACTCCCCTTTCTCTTGCGTAGGCTGGGTGTGGATGTTGTTTATGCACCTGCTGATTTAGCCCCATTATTTGCGCCCTGCAAGGTAGTGCTTGGCGTTCAAAATCCGAACATTTACTATCCCGATGTTGTCCGGCGGGGCGTAATGACCAGAGCAAAGCTAAAGATTCAAAGATGGCTTGCTGGCCTATCCGCAAAGAAAGCCACTAGAGTTATATTCGTGTCTAAGACGTCGGCTGCTCATATTGGGAGGAAATTGAATATCCCCGAGGGCAGGCGCGTTGCCATCTGGCATGGCGTGGAGACTGACAGATTTAGTCCAGGGAGAGCGTCAGTTTCGTCAATGAACATCTTCCCCAATAATAATAGAGTCAAAAGTGGCTACATCCTATACGTGTCCAATGTGAGTCGGCATAAGAATTTCGAGGTCCTTTTAAAGGGGTACTCAATGTTAGAGGGATCGCTTCGAGATAAACATCAACTATTAGTGGTTGGCAGGATCTCTAAGAGCTACCTCGCGGAACTCTCGAACTTGGCTCAGGATTTTGGGTGTGCCGAAAATTTGATATTTGCGGGGGAGGTTCCACATGAGAATCTGCCATCTATCTATCGAAATGCGATTCTCTTTGTATTGCCGTCCATACTTGAGACTTTTGGTATACCAATTATCGAGGCAATGGCTTCTGGCGTCCCAGTTATAGCTTCGTCTGCCTCTGTCTTGCCGGAAATCGTCGGGGATGCAGGAGTTCTTTTTGATCCTAACGATCCAACTGATCTGGCGAGGAAGATCAGAGCCGTCATTGGTGACGAAAGACTGCGCAATGCTTTAATTGAAAAGGGATTACAACGTGCTAGGCTATTCACATGGGAGCGATGTGCAAGGGAGACCTTAGCGGTTTTTGAGGGATGCCTCGACACATAAAAGAAGGGACTATGGGCCTTTTATGATAACTTATTTAATGAGGTGTAGAGCAAGCCAATGAACAAATGCTTTTTTGATAACAAGGTATTTGTTATCCGTACTCAGCCCCAATACCTTATTGCGACTTACGGAACGTCAGGGGGCGTTCTTTCTTCTAATACAGGAAGTCATGCCGCGCCAACTTTATCGGGAGGGACTGATACATTATTTAGCGCCTTGGAGAGTCTGCTTAGGGCATTTAATGCTGGTGCATTTAATGCAGGTATTGTATCCGATTCGGTGTTTGACTCTCATCCCTTGTTAGGGTGGATTGTAAAGCCAGGCGATCGTGTTGTGGTAAAACCTAATCTCATCCGGCAAAGCCATCTTTCGCGGGAGTCCGAATGGGACTATGTAGTAACTCACGGTAGCGTGATCAAGACTGTGGTTGACCATGTATTGGCGGCGTTGGGAGGGCGAGGTGAGGTGATTATAGCTGATAGCCCTCAGACAGACTCTGACTTTGGTGAAATTGTAAAGAGAAATGGCCTATGGGATATTGTGGAATCCTATAAGCGTGAAGGTCTTCCTGTGAGGCTTTTAGACCTCCGGGAGGAACAATGGTTGGGTGATAATGGTGTCATCAGGGGTAAAAAGAAACTACCGGGAGACCCTGAGGGTTATGTTACTATTGATTTAGGGAAAGATAGTGCCTTTCATGATTACAAAGGAAACGGGAGATTCTATGGGGCCTATTATGATACTGAGGACACTATGAGATTCCATTCCCAAGAGGAGGGGCGGCATGCTTATGTCGTTTCCAGGACATGTCTGGACTGTGATGTATTTATAAACCTGCCCAAGATGAAAACCCATAAAAAGACGGGAATAACACTTAGTATGAAGAACCTTGTCGGTATCTGCACCCATAAAAATTCCTTGCCACATTATTCATTAGGAACCCCCGATACTGGCGGGGACGAATACCCAGCCTCCGGTTTAGCCCAGAAGACACTCACTCTGGCTGCAAGAGTATTTCGTGAGAGTCTTCTGCGCTTTGGCTCGGTCATTGCTCCACTTGCACGTATTGCAAAAAGGGCCGTTGACGGGAGGTTGCCGGAGGAGATAAGGCGGGTGCGGAGCGGAAACTGGTACGGCAACGATACCATCTGGCGGACAGTTGTAGATCTAAATCGTATTCTTCTCTGGTTTGACGGTGATGGAAAGCCACGGAAGGTGCCTCGCCGTTACCTTACAATCGTTGATGGTATAATAGCAGGGGAGGGGAGGGGCCTATGGAACCGGACCCCAAACCCGTTGGGTTGCTCTTTGGAGGGACAAACCCTGTTGCTGTAGACGCGGTAGGAGCCAGGTTAATGGGGTTTGATCCTTATGCAATTCCCATGCTTACGGGTGCGCTTCGTCAGGAATCTTTCCCAATCTGGGACAAGGAACTTACCCTTGATGATATTATTGTGCACTCTCTTGGCCTCGAAGGCTTTGAGGGGCGACTGGGGGATATTAAGCATCCTGGGTTCGGTTTCGTTCCCAGTATCGGTTGGCGTGGACATATAGAGTTTCGGGGCTAATGCCTTCTGGCATTTGTCAGGTAGGGTGGTATTGGGGTGGTTGAGGTGGAAAATTCGTTAACTCACTTGGTTTACGATAACTCTCCAGTATGGCTACAAAACATATTTGTATCCGTCGAAGGACTTCAGTCATATCGGCTTCGATATAATGGGACATTCGCGTGCGCGGTAGAGTTTCTCGAGCGTTCTTCAAAATTCTCCTGGGCCGAGATGGAGGAGTATCAGGGGGAACGGTTACGTTCTTTGATCAGGCACGCATATGAAACTGTTCCCTATTATCATGAATTATTCTCGGCCCTAAGATTACGTCCAGAGGATATCAAGACTCCCGAACATCTAAAGCTCCTTCCTATCATTACCAAGGAGACGGTTGTTATCAATAAACCCAAAATGCTCTCGACCGCAGTGCCCCGTAAGGAGTTGGTTCCGGTTCATACTAGCGGTACTACCGGCACGGCTCTGCAATTCTGGTGGACCAGAGAAGGTACCGCGTGGGAGTTCGCATTTGTCTGGGCACGGCGTAGGGCCGGCGTGAGTCTTGGTGAGCCATTTGCTACCTTCAATGGACGAAGCGTAGTGCCAATAGGACAGTCCTCACCGCCCTTCTGGAGGTATAATGCTATCTTAAGACAGACATTATTTTCCATCTATCACATGAATGAACGTACATTGGATTCCTATATCATGCGACTTAGACAAGGGGACTTTAGATACTATGTGGGCTATCCTTCTGCTATATACACTGTGGCTTCATACGCGTTGGAACATAACTTGAAGCTTGTGAGCCCTCCTATAAAAGTCTTTACTTCGTCGGAGAGCTTGACTGATTGGCAGCGGAATACGATAGAATGCGCGTTCGAAACCAAAGTGGATGATTCCTACACGAATGGTGAGCAATCGGTACTTCTTACCCAGTGCGATCACGGGAATTATCATGTTAATTATGAGTATAGCGTTGTTGAGTTTGAACCCATGGAAGAGAACCAGGAGACTATTACCGCCAAGGTTATCGGTACGGGTTTTCTAAACTACGGTATGCCATTTATTAGATATGACACTGGGGACTGTGTTGAGATCTCAAAAATCGAGAAATCCTGCCCATGCGGGAGGTTTGGCCCAATCATCAAGAAGATCCATGGTAGGCAGGAGGATTTGGTGATCACTCCAGAAGGTAATATAGTTGGACGTCTTGATCACATCTTCAAGGATATGATATTCATAAAGGAATCCCAGATCATTCAGCATGAAGATGGGAGTCTAGAGGTTTTAGTGGTTCCCCGAGAAAAATACTCGCCACAAGTTGAGGAACAACTGCTTCACGAATTTCGGAGGAGGCTCGGAAACACTATTTACATTAAGATTAAGCATGTGGATTCTATACCACGGGGAGCCTCGGGCAAATTCCGGGCAGTGATATCTCACTATAGACCTCCTCGGCGGTGGTTACGGACGGCTCACCAGGAGAAGTAACTGCAAAGGTTCATGACCTACCCATTGAGTTTCGCTTTTATGCTACTGGAGGTGCGATGATATAGTGAAGCAAGTAATCCAGGACTACCGCCACAGCAAACTTTACGTTGACGAAGTCCCTGTTCCACTCCTTAAAGACAGAGGCGCAATTGTCCGCACCCGATGCTCTGTGGTGAGCGCCGGTACAGAGAGGGCTATGCTTGAATTCGCCTCCCAGGGGCTTGTGGGGAAGGCTAGGTCGCGACCCGACCTGGTGAAGCAGGTCATTCGTAAGGTAAAGTCCGATGGGCTTGTGGCGGCGTACAGGGCATCCATGTCGCGGTTGGATGTGCCGCTTGCTCTCGGGTATAGCTCTGCGGGGGAGATCCTGGAGCTTGGGGCCTCGGTTACCGGCTTTAAGGTTGGTGACAGGGTCGCCTGCGCAGGTGGTGGCTACGCCTCCCATGCGGAGATAGTTTATGTGCCCAGGAATTTGATGGTCAAGATCCCCGAGGGGGTGTCGGACGAGGATGCGGCTTTTGCAACCATAGGGGCGATTGCTCTCCAGGGGATTAGGGTTGCGGACCTGAGGCTGGGGGAAAAAGTGGTTGTGATCGGCCTCGGGCTTTTGGGTTTACTGGCGGTCCAGTTGGTTAAGGCAGCCGGATGTATGGTTCTAGGAACCGATTTGAATCCGGATAGAGTAAAGCTCGCTGTGGAGCTTGGGGCGGATTTGTCTACGGTTACTGAGCCAGATAATCTGAAGGAAGCCGTGATGGCCTTTACTTCAGGTCGGGGCGCTGATGCGGTGATCATAACAGCCGCCACTAAAAGCAATGCACCCACGGAACTTGCAGGCGAGATCTCCCGGCTTAAGGGCAGGGTCGTTGCCGTGGGAGACGTGGGCATGAATATCCCTCGGAGGATTTATTATCCTAAAGAACTCGAATACAGGATCTCTATGTCTTACGGCCCCGGCCGTTATGATCCCAATTACGAAGAAAAGGGTATCGACTATCCTTACGCTTACGTTCCGTTTACGGAGCAGCGTAACATGGAGACCTTCCTGCAGTTGGTCAAGGAAGGCAAAGTAACGCCAAGCCGACTTATAACCCATCGTTTTTCGATCCTCGAGGCGGAAAAAGCCTATGAGATGATTAAGACCGAGGAAAGTGATAAGTATCTCGGGGTGGTTTTTACCTACCCAGAAGAAAGCGTTGTAAGCCGTAGAGTAGATCTTAAAGTACGGGAACGCAGAACTACTTCCGAAGGCTCTGTGAAGCTGGGGATGATAGGTGCAGGGAATTATGCGCGGCTGATGCTTCTCCCCCATCTCTCCAGGATGAAGGAAGTGGAACTTGTTGGCGTTTCCACCTCCACAGGTATAAGTGGAAAGCACGTGGCGAAAAAGTATGGCTTCAGATTCTGCACGACGGATAACGAAGAAATTCTCAAGGACCAAGAGATCAATGCCGTCGTGATCGCCACCCGGCACAACCTTCACGCAGAGCTTGCAATGCGTGCCCTTGCTTCCGGTAAGCATGTATTTGTGGAGAAACCCCTTGCCACCAATGAAGAGGAATTGGCCCGGCTGGTTGAAGTTGCCAACAACTCAGACAAGCTCGTTATGGTAGGGTTTAATAGGAGGTTCGCTCCCCTGGTTGTCGAGGCAAAAAGGGCCTTCGCAGGACATGCCGGTCCACTCTCAATGATTTATAGGATTAATGCAGGCGCCATTCCCTCCGACCACTGGACCCAGGACCCCGAAGAAGGCGGTGGACGGGTTATAGGAGAGGTATGTCACTTCGTGGACTTGCTTCAGTTCCTTTGCGGGGCAAAGCCCGAGTCAGTTTATGCCGTAGCCGCAGGGAAGGGGGATAGTGGGTTACCTGAGGATAACCTCAGTATCACGATACGGTTTGAGGATGGATCCATAGGGACAATCGCCTACTTTAGCACCGGGGACAGGGCAATTCCCAAGGAGTATATCGAGATATACGGTGAAGGCAAGACCTTTATTATAGAGGATTTCCGCCGCGCCAGGTTTGCAAGTGGCGGCGATATCAGGGTTATTCGCGGGATAGGACAGGATAAGGGGCAGAAGGCCGAGTTGCTGGCCTTTGTTGAAGCAGTACTCGGCAAGAGGCCTGCGCCCATTCCTTTCGAGGAGTTAGTTTATACCACACTTGCTACGTTTCGTATCCTGGACTCGGTTCGGGAAAGATGCGAACTTGCAGTGGGATGGTCTTTGAATTCGAACGCTGATGGGGCCGGAGTTATCCAGGAAGGAGCAGATAACTGACAGAGGGCTATGCGGGTGGAAGCTATGCCATGAGTATCCGTGACGCAATGCGTTTGGTTCGAGAAATGGGTCCCGCCTGGCTTGCCTGGCGGGCTCTATATGAAGTTGAGCTTCGAAGTGGTCTACTGTGTAAGCGGTTTTGGCCCCGGCCTATTGACAGACTGCTTGCCAGGTCACTTGGGGTGGCGCCGCCAGACCTAAACAATTACCTTTTTGAGAAATGGGAGAAGGCCGGTTCGCACTTTTTCCTTGACCGTGATCTGTCTCATTATAGAGAAGCAGTATTTAATCCGGACAGGGTCCTGGAGATTGCAAATGCCGCGCTGGAGGGCAGGTTCTTTTTTTTCAGCCGCTGGTGGGCGGACTTGGGTAATCCTCCCGATTGGCTTTTAAACCCCGTGGATGGCATCCGCTACCCCGGTGATATCCACTGGTCTCTTATCCCGGATTTATCCCCCGAGTTGGGAGATATCAAATACGTCTGGGAAGCTTCGCGGTTCCCTCATATTTACTACTTGGTGAGAGCCTATGCCCTAACCGGCGATGAGCGTTATGCCGAGGGGTTCTGGAACCATGTTGAGTCGTGGATAAAAGCTAACCCGCCGGAGCTTGGTCCTAACTGGCGGTGCGGACAGGAGATAGCCATAAGGAGTTTCGCTTGGATCTTCGGCCTCTATGCATTTAAAGGCTCTAGGGCTACAACCCCCGAGCGTGTAGCGTTGCTTCTCAAATACCTCTGGTATAACGCATGGCATATCGAAAGAAACCACTGGTATGCTCTGCGCTGTGTGAGGAATAACCATTCCCTGAGCGAAGCTGCCGGGATGTTTACCATAGGGACCCTCTTCCCGTTCTTCAAAGAATCGGCGAGGTGGCGACAAAAGGGGTTCAATCACTTGGTTAGAGAGGCGATGTGGCAGATATACCCTGACGGTTCCTATTCAATGCATTCTATGAATTACTCGAGATTTGTGGTTCAGCTTTTCAACTGGAGTTTGCGGATCGCGCAACTCAACGACATAAAGTTCCCCGATGTGGTCATGGATCGCCTTCAAAAACTCCTACACTTTTTATGGAGCATGCAGGATAAAAGAACAGGAAGAGTTCCCAATTATGGTTCAAATGATGGATCGCTCATTTTTCCACTCTCGTCTTGCAATTATCTAGACTACCGGCCTTCTTTAAATGCGCTGAGCGTGATATTGCATGGCGAGAGGCTCTATAATCAAGGTCCATGGGACGAGGAGGCAACATGGTTTTGCGGGTTAAAAATACAAAAAAACAAAGATAATATAAAATTTACCAGTATTCCGGCAAGCTTATCGACCGTGAAGGCGGAAGAATGGGGAACCTATTTCCCTATAGGCGGTTACTACATTCTTCGAGGGCGTGCTTCCTTTGCCATGATACACTGTGGTAGATACCGGCATCGTCCTTTTCAGGCGGACATGCTCCACCTTGATCTCTGGTATAATGGGTATAACGTCCTTATTGACCCCGGTACCTATTCCTACAATCCCCGCGGGGGTTGGGTTAACTATTTTGTAGGGACTTCATCCCACAATACGGTGACGGTAGATGGCCGTAACCAGATGAAAAAGGGCAGTCGTTTCCTCTGGTCAGACTGGGTGCAGGGAAAGGTTCTGGAATTCGGTCCAAAGGGCTCGATATTGGTTTTCGTTGGGGAGCATAGCGGGTATAGGCCTGTTATCCATAGAAGGTTCGTAGCTCAGAGAGAAGATGCTTTCCTGATTATCGACGACCTTTTTGGAGACGAGGAAGAGCATGAATACATCCTCCATTGGCTTGTAGGAGACCTGGAACTTACGCCGAATGCTTCAGGTGCGCTGATCACGCTGGGAGAAGACAGGTTACTCCTCCGGGTTGGTTGTACGCAGGAGGCGGCCGGCACCTGGGTGAAGGGCGATGAAAACTTAAGGCGCGGATGGCAATCACTCTACTATGGTGAGATGCTTCCGGCTTGGTCCTTTCAAATGTCGGCGAGAACCGAAGGGCCTGTGAGGTTTTTCACGTTCCTTCAGCCGGTATCAGGCCATCAGGTTCCACGGTCTTCGTTTCCTGACGAAGTGGAGGAGATCATGAAAGCATGGGGGTTAGGCCAGCTCGGCCCTATAGGTGGAGCTTTTCCTGGGGATCATCGAGCTTTTAGCGGATTAGAGTGAAAGGCAGGGTATGTACTTATGAAAGTTTGCGTGGTTGGCTTAGGTTACATCGGTTTCCCCACCGCCTGCGTGGTGGCGCGCGCAGGTCATAATGTCCTGGGCGTAGACGTAAACTCCGACCTCATAGACAAGCTCAACAACGGTGGACTCCACATCGTTAATGAAAACGGCTTGGCGGAAATTGCCCGTGAAGCCTTCTCTTCCGGGCGCCTCCGGGTCTCCAGGTCTCCGGAACCTGCCGACGTGTTCATCTTGGCGGTCCCTACGCCCTGCCGGCGCCTGCCGGATAGCGTCGAAATCGGAGCGGCAAGGAAGGAAGTAGCAGTGGCAGTCCAGGATTACGGGCCCGCGGCCGACGTGCCTGGACAGTGCGGGGTGCCGGCCGGTCCGAGATTCGGCGCGGATCTAACATATCTCGAGCAGGCGGCCCGCGATATCGCGCCGTATCTCCGGCCGGGTAACCTTGTGGTCCTTGAATCGACCGTCTCACCCGGAACTACGGACGTCCTGGTCCGGGAGGTGTTGGAAGCGGGTAGCGGGTTGGTCTGCGGGCGTGATTTTTATCTCGCCCATGCGCCTGAACGCGTGTTACCCGGCCGCATCCTCGAGGAGCTCACCCAAAACGACCGCGTCATCGGTGGAGTCGACGAAGAGTCCACCGAACGGGCCATTGCTTTCTACCGGACCTTTGTCCAAGGAGACGTGGTCGGCACCGATGCGACCACGGCCGAACTGGTCAAACTCATGGAAAACACCTTCCGGGACGTTAATATCGCACTGGCCAACGAGTTCGCCCTCATCTGTGAGAAGCTGGGGGTTAACGTGTTTGAAGCCATCGCCCTGGCAAACCGCCATCCGCGGGTAAACATCCTGAAGCCCGGTCCCGGAGTCGGCGGTCACTGTATCGCGGTGGATCCGTACTTCATCGTGGAGGCCGCCCCGGAGCAGGCGAGACTGATCAGCCTTGCGCGGCAGATTAACTCGTCTATGCCGCACCATGTCCTGGAGCTGGTTCGCAATGCCACGAAGCGGGCGCGCGAAGCCGGTACCATTATTGAAAAAGTGGCGGCCCTTGGAGCCTCGTATAAACCGGATGTAGGAGACGAAAGGGAGAGCCCGGCGCTTGAAGTTGCCCGCCTTCTGGCGGCCGAGGGATATGAAGTCTCCATTCATGACCCCTACGTCGAGCGGTTTTCCCGGATACCTTTGATCGACGTATTGAGCGGCGCGGATCTGTTGATTCTGTTGACAGACCACCAGGTTTACCGGAGCGAACTGACGCCTAGCGGTGTCAAAAAACTGATGCGCCGAAATTTCATCGTGGATACCCGCGGTTTCTTTGGTAGTGAGTGGGACAAGGCAGGGTTTGAGGTTGTCCGGCTGGGAGTTGGGGCGGTTAGTGCGGTGAGTGCGAAATCCGGGTAAAACAGATCGACAGTCTTAAATCGATAAAGCAAAAGACAGAAGAAGTATTCGCCACTACCATGAAAAATAAGAAAGTTAATGGCTAATAGTGATGATTCCATATATAGGGGTGAAGGCGAAATAGTGAACAAGCATGAGATATGGATAATAAACCACTATGCGATAACTCCCGACCTACCAGGTGGAACTCGTCATTATGATTTTGGTTGTGAGCTTCTCAAGAAGGGTTATAATGTTCGTATTTTCGCATCTGACGTCAACCATGCGTTGCGGCGACACACCAAGCTGCAAAAGAATGAACTTTGGCGAGAAGAAAATGTAAATGGTGTCCGGTTTACCTGGGTGCGCGCGGCTACATACAAGAAGAATGACTGGCGACGAGCATGGAACATGCTTTCTTTCTCGGTGAACGTTCTAAGAGCCGGTATACAAATCAAGGAAAGGCCGGGCACCATCATAGGGTCTTCGCCCCATCCGTTTGCCGCCCTAAGCGGGTGGCTCCTTGCCCGGGCCAAACGGAGTTCTTTCTTGCTTGAAGTGAGAGATCTCTGGCCTCAAGCTCTTATCGATATGGGCGCGCTTAAGGATCGTAGTTTAGTAACGATGGGTATGAGACTTTTAGAGTATTTCCTTTACAAAGTGGCTAGGAAAATCATTATTCTTGCACCGGGTTCACGTGGGTATCTAAACAAGCGCGGTGTCCAAGATAACAAAATCGTTTACATACCGAATGGTGTACATTTCGGGCACTTTCAGGCCGATGAGGCATTTACTTATATGTGGACGGATAAAACATCGGGCGGTCCATCAAGTAGCAAGGATCACACCGATAAAAGGCCGTTTATAGTTATGTACGCTGGAGCACATGGTCCTGCCAATGCACTGGATACTATCATAGAAGCAGCTCGCCTCCTCTGTAACCGGACTGACATCCGTTTTGTTTTGGTAGGCGACGGACCTGTTAAACCATCACTCGTTATGAAAGCCGCGTCTTACGGCCTTTCTAATGTTGATTTTATGGATCCGGTGCCCAAAGATCGTGTACCATCACTACTTGCCTCGGCAGATGCCACTGTGATAACGCTTAAAGCTGCGGATGCGTTCGGATATGCTGTGAGCCCTAATAAGCTTTTTGATTATATGGCTGCCGGGAAGCCTGTTTTATGTGCAGTACCTGGTGATATGGCAGAAATGGTGGAGAAAGAAGGGGCTGGGATTGCAGTACAACCAGAAGATCCTCAGGCGCTTGCATCTGCTGTAATTCGTTTAGCCAACATGCCTCCTTCAGAATTGAATACAATGGGGCAAAAGGGCCGGGTTCTCGTGGAAACTCGGTTTTCACGTGAGAGGCTTGTAGATGAACTTGTAAGAATTTTGTAGAATAGGATATTCATTGTGTAGAGATTCAAGTAGATTTTCCTGAAAAACTGTCCCACATCCTAAGGGTAGTCTTGGTATCGTGGATGCGAAAGGAGTGGGCACTTTTGATTCTTGTTACGGGTGCTACAGGGTTTACTAGGAGTTTTGTAGTGGAACGTTTGATAGCAAAAGGATTTGACTTCGCATGTTTTGTACGACCGACTAGTGACACAACCAGTCTAAAGTTGCGCGGTATAGATATAAGGGTGGGAACACTAGATGATTATGAAAGTTTCTTTCGAGCCCTTCGTGGTGTAGATACATTGGTCAATATTGCGTCTTTAGGTTTCGGACACGCACCAAACATCGTTAAGGCAGCTGAACAAGCTGGGGTACGGAGGGCTATCTTTGTTAGCACCACCGCAATATTTACGTCACTCGACGCAAAGAGCAAGGCGATTCGCACAGAAGCTGAAAGATTAATAATTTCCAGTCAACTTGAATACACGATTATAAGGCCCACTATGATATATGGAACTGAACGAGATCGAAATATGTGTAGACTTATCCGTTTTATCAACCGATCACCTATTATTCCGATACCTGGTAGTGGCAAATACCTTCAACAGCCAGTGTATGTTGAGGACGTGGCAGATGCTATTATCGCGGCGCTTTCAGTTCCTAAAGCAGTGCGCCAGATCTACAATATAGCTGGAGCCATGCCTCTTGAGTACAATGCTATAATCGAAGAAATTTGTAAGTTACTTGGGAAACGTAGATTAGTGATACATCTCCCAGTGAACCTTGCTATAATTGGTGTTACTGTGTCGCAGAAGATTCCAGGTTTACCTAAGTTTACAGTTGAACAAGTACTTAGGCTCAACGAAAACAAAGCGTTTGATATTGAAATGGCAAAAAAAGATCTTGGATTTAACCCTCTTAGCTTTCAGGAAGGTATCCGTCGTGAAATAGAGAGATTAAGAGCTATAGGGTTTACTTAAGTGACCAATGATAACCGATGACTCTTACCCGTCAGTTTGTGTTATCAGTGGTGACGCATTTATAAGAATATTATTTTGAAAAGACTTTAGCAGAGCGGGAATGGAGGTATTCCCGGGTTGAGTGCGGGAACCATCTGGATTATTATGGGCGTTATATTCGTCGTGACATGTGGCCTTACCGGGGCTGTGCGCCGCTACGCCTTGCGGCGAGGGATCCTTGACGTGCCCAATGCCAGAAGGTCCCACACACTACCCACGCCGCGCGGTGGAGGACTGGCCGTTGTTGTTGTCTTTTTGACCTCTATTATCTTCTCGGCCTTGCGGGGCATTATTAGCAAGGAGCTCGCGTGGGCAATCTGCGGCGGCGGCCTTCTCGTGGCCGGCATCGGCTGGCTTGACGACCGGCGTGGCCTGCCCCCGCTGCCGCGCGCCGTGGTCCAGGGGCTTGCCGCCTTGTGGGCCCTGGGCTGGCTCGGCGGCCTCCCCTCACTCGACCTCGGGGTAACCCGTCTCTTTCTCGGTCCGGTCGGGTTTCTCCCGGGGCTTCTCGGGATCGTCTGGTGCATTAACCTCTACAACTTCATGGACGGCATCGACGGCCTGGCCGGGGTTGAGGCGGTCACCGTGGCCGGTACGGCCGCCCTGCTTCTCGCCGGGAGAAAAGCCGGGCTCTTTCCCGTCGCCGGGGCCACCGGGACCGCGGCGGAGGCGGACGGTATAGCGCTTGTCGGCGCGCTTCTTGTTCCCGCGGCGGCAGGTTTTCTGGTCTGGAACTGGCCCCCGGCCAAAATCTTCATGGGCGACGTGGGGAGCGGCTTTCTCGGCTTTACCTTCGGTACCTTGGCCGTGGCCTCCGAAAACTCCGGCGCGTTGCCCCTTCAGGTATGGGTGTTGCTCTTAGGGGTCTTTGTGGTGGACGCCACGGCCACCCTCTTGCGGCGGATCCGGCGCGGGGAGCGGTGGACCGAAGCCCACCGGACCCATGCCTACCAGCTGGCGGTCCAGGCCAGATGGACCCACAAGCAGGCCACCCTGGCCGTGTTGGGCATAAACCTCCTCTTGGGCTTGGCGGCCGCGGCCGCCTGCCTCTGGCCCCGCGCCTTGCTCTTGGTCGTGGGGCTCGCCGGGACCGCCTTGGTCTTTTTTTGGGCAAGGGTGGTGAAGTCCTGCGAAGCGCACCGCCGGTCCCGGATGGAGGAGGGCATCAGAGAGGCGGCCGCTGCCTCTTCCTCTCAACCCCCGGCTTCCTTCTGAAGTAGTTCGCCTCGCATACGACGGAAGGAATTCGGCTACCGCGGCGGCGAGTACCCGGTCACCGAGTTGTTGGGCCGGACGAGCATCGCCATCCCTTTCCACAACAACCTGACGCGGGAAGAGGTCGAGTACGTGGCGGAGGTGTTGGCGAGGGCCGTGGGGTAGATAGGCGTTAAATCCTGATTTCGAAAACCCTAATCCCACGTGAAGTATAACGGCGCTTTCGAAATTCGGGTTAAAAATATGGTTCCAAAAGCAGGATTTTGCTCACCAAAGACGAATTAGATTAACAAACATATGTTCTACGTATAGGGGCGAACAAACGAAAAATTTAACACCGGAGGCGAAGAAATTATTGAGGGTAAAGCGGTCTCATGAAATAAGAGACCCTATTCACGTTTTCATCCGTCTTGACTCGGACGAACGTGAAGTGCTGGATTCCCCTTATGTACAAAGGCTCCGGTATATTCACCAACTTTCCTTGAGTTACCTTGTTTATCCCGGGGCGACCCACCGCCGTTTCGAACATTCCCTGGGTGTAATGGAAGTGGCTACACGGATTTTTGATGTGGTCACCAATCCGAATGATCTTAGCGATGAAATAAGGCATCTACTTCCGGAGATTATTAAGGAGCGAAATAAGCCATGCTTTCTGGCTTGAAGCGCAAAGCCCTTTTACTTTCCCTTGTGGACGCCATGGAAAAACAGGGAAGTTGGTGCGGGGAGACCCATATCCAAAAATGCTCCTATTTCCTCCAGGCTATGCTCGGCGTCCCCCTGGGGTTCGAGTTCATCCTTTATAAACACGGCCCCTTCTCCTTTGATCTGCGCGATGAGCTTACCGCCATGCGTGCCGACGCCTTCCTGGCCGTCCGGGTGAAGGATACTTCTTACGGACCGACCCTTTCTTCTACTCTGGGCCCGAACCATGAAGTCCTGAGTCGGTACGGTCAGGAGGAGGTTACCCGGTATGGGCGGCAGATTCTTTTCGTTGCCGAACATCTTGCCCCCAAAGGAGTCGCCGAGCTGGAGCGGCTCGGCACGGCCGTTTTTGTCACCTGCACGGAAGGCGCGCATGATGCCGAAAAGCGGGCAAGAAGGATCCACGAACTGAAACCCCACGTAAACCTAGAAGAAGCGCGGGCGGCCGTGGAAACGGTCGACGCCCTGCGCGCGGAGGCGGCGAAGGCGGGGGTGATATAACTCACCCCCAATCCCCCACCCCCTTGGCATAGAAGGTCTCTCTTGAGGGCTCATCCTCCCCCTTAAGGTCTTCCTCTGTTGGCGAAAGCTCAGCATCTTTATCCTTACCCCGGGAATTATAAACCCTATATGCATACACCAAAGCAAAGCTCACCAGCACTATATATACGTGGGCATAGAGGGCATTCATGGTCTTTTTAGGGGGGGTCACAGGGCCATTTGTGAGAAAGACCTTCATCTTGTCCGGAGCATAATCGTGATTCTCCCATTTCTTAACCACAATAGCATTTATAGGCTTTGGGGTATACTCCTTTAATCAGATTCCAAGGCAGATTAACTCCTGAAAGCATTGTTTTGGAGATATATTCGACGTAGGGGGTCCCGTACTTTTGGAAGATATATCCAAATATGAGGTTCTTTTAATCCAAGATTACTTAAGATTATAGCAATTATCCCCTCGCATAGAAACCGAACACTTCAACACTCCTTGGAGAATATTGCCTGCTTATATCAAAAGCCCATGTCTGGAGGGAGGATGGCATTGACAAAACTCAACTGAGGGTCCAGGGTACCTAACATTTCATCATCACATCCTAAAAAAATAGTTTTCCAACCATATAGTAGCATATTTATCCCATAAAATCAATTATTATCTAAAGGTCTCGTCGAATATATCAGCGATAATACTTCATCCATCTTCAAATCTACTATTACGAACATATGACTGGTATATCAAGGGGGTTTTTAAACAGTCTCCTAGGCGCTGGCCCTAGTAGTAGCAGTCTCTGTTGGGACCGGAGGGGGTTCTGGACGCACAGAAGGCTCGCAGAGCCGTCAAAATGACCGGGTAGGTATTAAAAATACCCGGCGTTTTTCGTGGCCTTATAGGGCAAAATGGAGGCTTTGGAGAGGGTATTTTTGGGAACAGTAAAACTTGATGATAAAGCAGAGTCTAACCACTACGCCAAAGCCCCACTCTACATCAACAGGCCGGGAAAGTCAGGTGTAGTACCTGGCGTGGTTTTCCGAATAAGTTCGTATAAAGAATTGCCGTATCATGCCGAATTAATATAATATGACAGGCAAATATGGCGCAGGCGCTTTAAGGAGGGGTTAGACTTGAAAACAAATCAGGTTGTAGTTTTGGCAGTAGCGTGTTCGCTGGTTTTGATGCTGGGCATTGTCGGTACGTGCTTTGCGGTTCTACCACCTGATACTGCAACCGGTATATATGACGCTGTCTTCTCCTCAAATATAATAAACGCCTTCCCGGAGCTCAATCTCTCGACCGAGGTTATTCAAGAGCTCCGATCAAAAGGCATTGGGTGGGGCGAAATCACACTCGCCGCGAGCCTTGCATCTTCTTCAGGCAAAACCCTGGATGAAGTGATAGCCATGGCTGATTCGGAGCTTGGCTGGGGGAAGATAGTAGAGGAGCTTGGCGTGGACCCAAAGACGATCAAGTCCAGATTAGTGTGTAAATTCCTCAGTTATCAATAAGCTTATCTGATATACGCAATATTGCTTTGATCATTGGTTTGTTTTTGCTCTTCTTGCCACTGAAGGTATTCACTCATATCCAGGTATTTTTTGCCGCTTATCC
>LSQX01078141.1_pt1 | contig 26105 bp, 28 predicted proteins | sample 654561 | NCBI WGS metagenome assembly LSQX01 (sample SAMN04489861, study PRJNA283612) | anaerobic digester metagenome | isolation source: 4 biogas reactors fed with cattle manure at either 37C or 55C with and... | place: Denmark: Kongens Lyngby | collected 2014 | reverse complement strand
AGATGTGTATAAGAGACAGGACCTACGATCTCTAGTACCTTCTTAACTTTAGCCATACGTTCTTTTAGGGGACAATGTCTCATTTTCAGTCCGAAAGCAACATTATCGGCCACTGTCATATGAGGGAAAAGCGCATAATCTTGGAAAACCATACCGATCTTTCTTTCCTGGGGTTCAAATGACGAAACATCAACTCCTTTAATAATTACCTTTCCAGAGTCCTGATGGATAAACCCGGCAACTATTCCCAGACATGTGCTTTTCCCGGAACCACTAGCCCCAAGTAGAGATACAAACTGTCCTTTTTCCACAGTAAGGTTTATATCTTCAAGCACCTTAGTCTTATCGAATGACTTTTTTATATTCACTAATTCAAGAAATCCCAAGTTCTTCTCCCCCTTTCAACATTGATAAAGCAACCTGGGCATAGATTAATCTGGCATTGAGTAATTCATCAATAGGAACATATTCATCTGGTTTATGAGCTACAGTAATGTCTCCGGGACCAAATAAAACAGTCTCAATACCGTGAGCTGCTAAAATTCCGCTATCCGCAACTGCAGGCCAAATAGATGTTTCAGGAACAGCCCCGGTAACTTCTTTACTGGCTTCAATTAACTCGCTGATAATGCGTGAATTTTCAGGTGTATGCATTCCTGAAGCTTCCCAAAGACATTCGAGGGAAAAATTTGCTTTGCATTTCTTGTTGTATTCGCCAACAAGGTCTTGAATCTCTTCCCAGACAGCTTTCGGATCTTCGATCGAAACCACTCTCCGATCAAAGACTGCTTCACATGTCTCAGGAATGACGCAAGCGCTTTTACCACCATTAATCATTGTAGAAGCAATAGTTGGTGGTCCGAGAAGCGGATCAACTCTTTCACTTATACTTTTCTTATATGACTCCATGTAATTAATAAACTTAGACATCTCTTCAACGGCGTTAACACCCATATGCGGGACCGAAGCATGAGAAGCACGACCGGTAGCAGTGACTTTTATATACATGTTACCTTTATGTGCTACTACTAAACCCATTTTCGATGGTTCCCCGACGATCGCGTAATCGAAATCCGGATATTTTTCCATAAGTCGTAAGGTGCCGCTCTGGTGCTCTTCCTCATCTGCTACTAAAGCCAGTAGTAAAAACCCCTGCGGTTGAAATAAACCCCTCTTTAGTGTAATCATAGAAGCAAGCATCGCCGCAACTCCAGCTTTCATGTCACATGATCCTCGTCCATAAACTTTATTATCAATAATTGCACCTGAATAAGGATGAACACTCCAGCCTTCACCTGCAGGCACTACGTCTGTATGCCCGTTATAGAGTAGTTTTATTCCGGATGATTGCTGACCTATTGACATGTAAACATTAAATCTACCCGGGGAGTATTCATCTACTTCGTAACATAAACCTTCCTTGTCTGCAATTTCAACGAGCAGTTCAACTAAACGGCCTTCGTTTCCCGGAGGATTCTCAGTCTCAATTTGAACTAATTTTACTAACAGTTGAATAACTTCTTCGTCGTCCATAACTTCTTTAAAATTGCTTATATTCATCTGTCCAGTCTTCCCAGCCTTTCTACTAGTGTTTCTAAGGCATCATTCCATTTAAGCAGTGAACCGGTAATGACACAAACAACCTTTGATTTCTCTTTAATTAATCCTTTCTTTACAGCCTTAAGCGCACCCGCAAGAGATGCTGAAGATGCCAACTCTGCCATCACACCCATACGAGCCATAAAACTTGATGCTTCCATTATCTCTTCATCACTTACGGTTATGGCAAGACCATTAGCCCTTCTCAAAATCGCTAAAGCATGATTGCCAGTCAAGGTTTCATTGATAGAAGTTGCAATTGAAGTAGCCAAATTTAAGGGTTCGATCTTATCGAGCTTCTGCGAGTAAGCCTTAACCAATGGGGCAGCCTGTTCTGCTTGGGATGCTAATATCGTAGGAATCCGATCGATAATCCCTTCTGATTTTAACTCAAACAGCCCTTTTACTAGTCCATAAAGCAGATCACCACCCCCGACAGGTACTACAATTACATCAGGCGGTTCCTCTATGGTATCCCTAATTATCTCGTAGGCTATTGTTTTATAACCTTCAGCTCCGAACGGGGTAGCAACTGGATAAGATGTAAGGCCGGTAGCAGGAAACCAGCCTTTTTTAACAAAAGGTTCTACTGATTTTAGACTATCACCCCAACGGCAAAATCCAACCTTTGCCCCCATTATTTTAAGAATATCAATAATAGTCTTAGGTGTGGTCTCCGGGACAAAAACAACAGATTGTAAACCATTGATATTTGAGTAGGCTACTGCAGCCATAGCCGCATTACCGGTTGAAGCGCAAACTATACCTTTAGCACCCAGTTTACGAGCAATCGCAGAATTAACTGAAGAAAAACGATCTTTAAAGGACCCTGTGGGATTAGTTGTTTCATTTTTAAGGAAAATCCTGGTATTTGTGATGCCTAGTTTACTGACACCAGCCTCTACCAGTGGGGTATTACCCTCTCCAAGGGAAGGAAAACCGTTAATAACAGGAGGAAGCGCACCAGAAAAGATTCTTATCCCTTCCAAAGGTACGGGAGGCTTAAGTTTAAGTTTTTTTTCGTAAGATAGTTCCCAGTAACCGTCACAATGTGGACAAGCAGTATGACACAAAGTTAGGTCATCAGTAGAATAGCCACAACTTGAACAGGTAATTCGCACGATTATCACTGCTTTCAATAGGTAGTCAAGGCAGGTGGGGTTCTAAAAAACCCCACCTGCCTTAGGCAAGTGAACCTACTTATTCCATTCCCGGTAAAATCTTTGTGTTACTTCTGCTCTTTGTGCGCCAAGAACTCCCCAATCCATAAAGATCAATTTCTTATATTCTTCTTCACCGTTTGTTACTCTAGCATCAACCTCTGGTGAAAGCTCCACATTCATGCTGCACGGGCCAAAATACATTTCATTGGCCATGCCTTCTTGTGCCTTTTTACTGAGGGCATAATCAATGAGTTTAAGAGCGGCTTCTCTATCCCCGGGACCGTTTTTAACCAGGGCTACGCCTGCCACACCCGCAAAAAACCCTTCTTTTAAGCTATCCTTGGCAAAACGAATGGGATACCCCGCATCTACATACTCATAAAGAAGATAGGGGTTGGCAACTGCGAGCCAAACAGATCCATCTTGCATAAGTTGGGCCAAATCTGCCATATTACTTGCAAACGTAAGAACGTTCGGTTTTAACTCACGTAATTTTTGCCACGCCGGTTCAAGGTTATACTGATCTCCTCCTGCAAGCATGGAACAGAGGGGAATAAACATATAACCGCCACCCCACTCCACGGGTTGCATGGCCACCTTGTTACGGTATTTAGGATCCCACAACTCATTCCAAGACGTCGGCTCTTCCTTAATGTAGTTCGGGTTATAAGCTATTACAGTCTCATACATAAAAACGCCAAGTCCGTAGTTGTTCGCAATCCTAAATCCTTCAGGTATATATTTTGAATTTGGTATTTTATCTAAAGGAAGTTGTTCCAGCAAACCCTCTTCAGCCAATTTATATATCCCCACATCATCAATAAAGACAACATCCAAACGTGGATTCCTACGTTGGGCAATTACTTTGGGAACTGTTTCACTGGTAAGACCGTGGGATACAACCACCTTGATCCCGGTTTCCTTCTGGAACGGTTCGATAATACATTTGTAAACAGTTTCGCCTTCACTGCCTGCCCAATATTGTACATAAAGAGTCTTACTTGCTGTACTTCCTGAAAGACAAAGACCTAAAACCAACAAAGTCAACACGATTCCTAGAAATAACCTTTTCACAATTAATACCTCCTTAAATTTTAATGTTTGTAGTGCTTATTAAGTTGAAACCTTATTAGCACCTCCTTTTACCCTTTAACTCCACTGGTTATTTCCATTAAGTTGCCGACACCAACCAACCGATCAAGCAGATAAGCTGAAATAGCCATAACTATGATCATAACTGTACTGACTGCTGCGATCCCCGGATCAAACATATAGTGGATGTAGTTGAACAACCAAAGAGGCAGGGTTCTAACTGTACCACTGCTAACAAAAAACGTAATTGTAAACTGGGTAAAGGAAACAATCATCCCAAAAATGAACGCGCCAAAGATCGCAGGCATCAAGTTGGGAACAAAAATATACCAGATTGTCTTCCAGCGGGAAGCGCCTAGAGTATGGGCCGCCTTCTCCAGCGAAGGTGAAATCCCTTGGAAACCGGCTCCAATTATTCTTAGCGCGTAGGGCAAAACCAGTACAGAATGGGCAACTATTAAAGCTATCCAATCATTAGAAACACGAATCATACTAAACAAAATTAAAAGCGCTATTCCTAAGACGATTTGAGGAAAAACCACCGGTAAAAGGAAGAAGGATTGTAACCATTTAATCCTGGCAGAAGCAGTCTCTTTATATNNAAAGTCGTAACCAAGCTTGAAACAACCGCAATTATAGTACTGGCTTTAACCGATTGAAACAAGCCATCATACTTCGGCATGTTTGCGTACCATTTTAGAGAGAAACTTGCTGGAGGAACAACAATTCTACTTGATTCAGAGAACGACACCAATATTACCACGGCTAATGGTGCTAGAATAAATGAGTATATCAGAAACAGAACTATAAAGTTCAATAACTGCTTAAATTTTTTCAGCATATCCTTCACCTCCCCCCTACATATTTGCCGAATGATTTACGTATTAATCTTTCAAATCCTAACGAAAATAGTAATACAGAAACAATTAGAATTATGGAAATAGCTGCCCCAAACGGCCAGTTTACAACGTACGTCATCTGTTGCTCAATTAAAAGAGAGAGCGTCATAACCTGGCGTCCCCCTAAAAGAATAGGGGCAACTAACGCGCTGAATGTTAAGGCAAAAACCAATATTGAACCCGCCATTAATCCCGGTACACTTAAAGGAAAAATCACATTTGTAAACAACCGCCAGGAACCAGCCCCTAGAGTCATTCCCGCTTTTAACTGCGTTGGCTCAATGGTGCGCAAGGATACCAGCAAGGGAATGACAATTAATGGTATCAATTCGTGAATTAATCCAATGGCGATAGCAGTAGGGGTATACAGTATTTTCGGTAAATTCAATCCAAAAAGCCGGAAAGCTCCGGATAAAAGACCGTTAGGCCCTAAAATTAAAAGCCAGCCATAGGTCCGAACCATAATATCAGTGATCATTGGAGTTAAGACAATGAGTAAAAACATTTTCTTCCGCGGTGAACGCCATATGTGTAAAGAAATAGGGTATCCTATGGCGATCGCACCCACAGTAACCAATATACTAATCCATACAGTGCTCTTAAATATACCCCAATAATAAGGGTCCTTCAAAAACATCACAAATTGGTTCAATGTTAAACCTTGAATTAAACTGGAATCACCTGTGCTAAGCGAAAATCTAAGAAGAAGGGCAAGTGAAGCCAGGATAGGGATTAGAATAATAAACCCAGGCAAGAAAAGAATAAGATTCCAATTCCTTTTTTTCTTAGTTGTTTTCATTTTCTTCAATTCCCCTTTAATGGAATGGTTTGAAGAGAACGATTAGGATGTGTCATAAGTTCATAACCTTTTTCAGTAACTTCAACATAAACCTCAACTTGATACATGCCTGTATTATCAATATAGGCCGGTTCTACACTAAACACCATGCCCGGGCGGAGGATTGTTCGATCATAAATAGCAACATCAGGCGGTTCGGTGGCAGTTAATCCTATTCCATGTCCAAGCCTTCCGGAAAGCCTTGGCAAATGATGCTTCTCAAATAGCTCTTCACATTTCAACCCCAATTGACTCATTTCTATCCCTGGTTTTACCATGTCGCAAATCTCCAGTGTTATTGCTTCTACCGTACTCCACATTTTCTGTTGATGCTTTGATGGTCCCCCTACTACTCCAGCCCGGTCATAGTCAGACCAATATCCATTAAAAGTGGCTCCAATGTCACACCAGAGCATGTCACCGGCCCTAACCTGTCTATTTCTAGGTTTACCAAATACACGATGATAATCACCTTCTCCAGAAGTAACCATCAAGAACCAAGGAGCATCGGCACCACCTGCTAAAAGGGCCTGTTTAAGTATTAAGGCCGCCTCATCTTCCCTGATGCCTTCACGGGCTTGTTCGAAAAGTGTTTCAAATGCTTTTGCCGTAATTGACGAAATTGTACGTAATTGTTGCAACTCATATTCGCTTTTTATCATGCGTAGTCCCCAAATCAAATAGGCACAATCTTTCCAAACAAACTCGTCACCTTTTTCAATAAGCAGTTGATAATCTATGGGAGGCATATTCATTCTTTGCTCATATCCAAGTTCCAATCCGATAACCGGTTTTCTACCACTTCGAGGGTAAAGCCGTTTTAACTCTCCTAGTAAACTCTTTACGGCTCCACTTGAATTGGGTTCACAGGGAACAAAATTTCTTATTGGCGACCTTTCATAAATATCTTCTTTCAAAACCTCCGGGCCAACAATGGCTGGTTCACCCTCTGCAGACACTAACGCCATTAGTACTCTGGACCGGGATAACCATAAATGTTCAACCTTATAGCCGGTGAAATACTCGAAATTCTCCTTATTTGTTACCAGTAAAAAATCCATCTCCTCTTTACGCAATTCTTCCTTAGCCCGTTCCCAACGCTGCTTTAGTTCGTTTTTCATTTGCTCTTTTCCGCCTTTCGCCTTGTTGTTTTTATTGTGTTAAAATGCCCTCCGCCCCCAATCGATGAGAAATTGAGTTGGCTGCTTTTACAGATGACTTTATTATTGAAGACAACCGTTTTTTTGAGTTTCTAGCCGAGAGGGCGAATATTCCAATACTGGCAATGGCATTCCCATTATAATCAAAGATAGGAACTGCCACCTCCGAAAAACCTGTTTTCCCTTCATCTATTTTTAGGGCATACCCTTGTTTTCTTATTTCTGCCAATTCCCTTAAAAAAACTGCTTTATCCAAATTCCTCCCTTCAGAACTGGCTTTTATCCTATCCAACAGCTCATCAAGTCTTTCGTTGGGAATACCAACCAAGATCGCCTTTCCAAAAGCACTAGTATATGGAATATAAGTGCCTACTTCCATTGAAAGCTGTATGGGTTGTTTCCCCTCAGCTTTTTCTATGCATAATATTGAATTATGGTTTCGAATCGCAAGAATAGCCAAATCATCATATTGTTTAGCCAATTCCTTTAAAAAAGGCCTGGCTTCTGCCCGAATATCAATACGGCGTAGTATTTCAATGCCTATGTGAATAAACCGCATTCCTAACCGATACCGTTGATTCTCTGTTTGCTCCACAAACTCCCGTTGCATTAATGTTTGAAGTATCCGCGAAACTGTGGCTGGACTCATACCCAATTCTTCAGCAATAGTTGTGGTCCCAAACCCGTAGCGAGAAGATGACAAGAAATCTAAAATTTGCAAAGCTTTATCTACTGATTGGATTTTTTTACCCAAAACGTTTCCCCCGTTCACATTGTGCCTGCTTTTCACCATATATTTTGGATGTTCCATATCTCCTACCCAAACCCTTTAATCAATGCAATCATGATTTCACATTGTGCAAAGGATAGGCACCTCCGGTGAATTCGGGATTTATTTCTTTTATTGGAAATTTTCCCTCTTTGAGCTACAATAAAAGCAGGCATTGAACACGCCTGCCTTTACGCGAGGAGGAAGATAAAAGAAGCAAGAGCCCCCCTTGCTTCATTCCTGTCTCTTCCTTAATTGAGCATCAAAGATAAAATCTTCTGATCCGTGGAATACATCCCTTCCCGTGCCATCGTGCAAAAACTCCTTATTGTCTCCTCAACATCGTCCTTGACTAATCCTTCTCTGGCCCCGAAGGTCTTATTCTCCCTGGCCAAATAGAAAGCAAACACTGCCGCCTCCACAGCCGAAGCGACCTTGGCGGCGCAAGATGATTTAGCCCCGTCACAAATCATCCCGGCGATATTCGCTAAGGTATTGGTGATGGTTTTCGCGATCATTTCGTAACCTCCACCATATAAATAGGCAATCCCCGCTCCACATCCACAAGCTGCACTAACGGCCCCACAAAAAGCGGATAGTTTACCAATGCCTGTTTTTATATGAATTGCCGTAAGATTGCTGAGAACCAAGGCACGATACAATTTCTCCTTTGAGACACCCAGTTGCTCACCGTATATCAACACCGGCAAGGATACGGTCAACCCTTGATTGCCACTGCCGGAGTTAATTATTACCGGTAAAGAGCAACCGTTCATTCTCGCATCTACGCCGGCGGCCGGATAAGCTCTGGCCAAGACTTTAACATCGTTCCCGTAATTTGTAAGTAGCATTTTCCCTACATCCGCCCCGTAATTATTGGCCAGTCCTTCTTCGGCAATCCGTTTGTTGTATTCGCACTGTTTATCTAAAAGGTCTTGCACATCCTGGATCTTTACACTCTCGGCAAATTTCAGAATACCCGCTATATTAAGGCCGCTGCGCTCAGTGTCTTCACAGAATGCTTCCTCCTCTTTTTGGAATACGGTCATGCCGTTTATTTCCATTCTTACAATATTCGTATGCCCATTGGCGATTTCCACCATGGCCGATTTTTTTCCCTTAAAAACAGTAACGCGTAAGTGCAAACCATCGCTTTTTTCCAAGATTTTTACTTTACATATGCGCTTGTCCAGTAATTCCTTTGTTCTCTTAAGATCTTCCGGCGTGACCGAAGAGAGTACTTCCAGTTTTTTTTCTGCTATTCCGGCCACTATCCCCAGTATGGCACTGGTATCAACGCCCCGTAGATTCCCGGTGTTTGGTACAACAACGCCCATCACATTTTTGATTACATTACCACTGCATTCCACTAAAACATGATCCGGGAACTCTCCCAAAAGCTCCCGGGCCTTTGAGGAGGCATAAGCGATAGAGATCGGTTCTGTACATCCCAGAGCAGGAATCAGTTCTTTCTGCAAAATCTGGAGATATTCTTGATACGTATTCCTGGTGACCATAACACCACTCCTCTGGACGTGAATATTATTGTACGAAGTTACTTCCGACAAGCCTGATAAAAATCGTCTTTTACCTCCTCCAATAAAGACTGCCGGGTTATCAAATCATAGCCGCATTGCGCCAAGACTTTTGCCGCATAGAGCATTCCTTTTTGTCCCACCGAAGTCCCGGCACAAGCCGTACAAGCCCAGTGATGAAGCGGGGTCCCCTTTGGGAAACAAGTAACAAAAATAAACCCCGTGGGAACAATTTGGCTAACCGCCGACAAATCTGTGGAGCCACTGAGATAAATAACCTCACCGGTTATGGGCATAATCTCCCTACTAAACTCCCCTTTTACCTGGGACAAATTGGTATTTTCCGCCAGGGTTATTCCAAATTTCTTCTCTTCTTCCGTATATTCGGGAAACTCTATTTGCCTCATCAAGCCATCCAAATGACGAATCAGCCTCTCGTTCAGCACGGTTTCACTGCCACGACACAAGACTTTGCCGGTCACAGTAGTACCCGTCATGAGAGCAGCCCCTTCCGCCACTTTTTTTACCCGCGCAACCACATCATCAAGGGTATTCCGGTCTCTGGCACGCAGATAATACAATACACGCGCATATTCCGGAACAATATTTGGCGTTTCTCCCGCATCCAAGTAGCAATAATGCATTCGCACCTCTTCCGGCACGTGTTCCCGCAAATAATTCACACCCACGTTCATCAACTCACAAGCATCCAAAGCGCTTCTCCCTAAATGGGGTTCAACGGCGGCGTGGGCGCTTAAACCCTGAAAAGCGAATTCAATAGAATCCATCACCTGGTATTTCGCTTTCCCTGCAAAGTTCAGATGAAAAGGATGCCAACTCAAGGCCACATCCAATTCCCTAAAAGCACCGGCGGCAACCATTTTATTTTTACCTTCAAAGACTTCCTCCGCAGGACAACCATAGAATACCACCGTTCCTTCCTTCCCTTGCCGGCGAAGGGCACTATGCAGAGCGGCAGCCGCCGCAGCCGCGCCTGCTCCAAGTAAATTGTGGCCGCACCCATGGCCATTTTTTGCCGAATCACCGGTAAAATAGGGGTCTCTTCCCTGATTTAAGCCGGGCAAAGCATCATATTCACCTAAAAAGCCAATAACCGGTTGACCTTGACCTGCCCTACTGCGAAATGCCGTGGGCAAGCCGGCTATCCCGAATTCAGTAGTAAAGCCATAAGAAGAGAGGTATTCGGCGATTATTTTGGCGGACTCCCTCTCCTCAAAGGCGGTTTCAGCTTTATCAAATATCTTTTGACTAATCTCCCTTATGCCCTCACTATTTTCCGCAAACCAACTCCGGATATCTTGATCCATCTACCCTTCCTCCACAAATATTTGCACGCGCGCGCGCTGCTTCTCCCTCGCTCTGGTTAGGGAATAGCCACAAGCCAGTTAAACTCGAGGGGGGGTGCTTCAGATGAATTTGCCTGAGGCACCCCCTATCTCAAATTAATCCAGCTTATAAAAAGCCAATGCCAGGATTACTAATCCCATGCAAGCAGCAGGAATAATGAACATGAGCAGGTTGATCCCCATGAGAGCCTTAGCCGTCTGCGGGGCATTAGGAACATACCCAAAAGCGTCCAGAACCAAACCGCTAACAGCTCCGGCCACCGCCGCTCCCATTTTATTCATAAAACTGGTTGTAGAATAGAGCAAGCCATCGGCACGGACTCCTTTTACTTTTTCAGTTTCATCGGCAACGTCCGCCACAAAACTCCAAATCAGCAGATACGGAATGGCCCCGCTGAGAGCGACAATCGCGGTAAATGTAAAGAAGACTGCCGGGGGAGCCCCTTTTGCAAAATACATCCCCAGGTAAGCCAGGAAGCAAATGAGCATTCCACCCATGGTTAATTTCTTCTTACCAAACTTGGTGGCGAGTTTGGCAACAAACATAGCACAGACAATATTAAAGCCGGAGATCATTACCATAAAAACAGGGATTAGAAATGGCTTCCTCATCTGATAAATGAAGAAATAATTGACTGCACTATTGTTTAGAAACATCCTTAGATAGATTAAGAAGTACATTATACCAACGGCAACCAGGTTTCGATTCTTAAACACAAGTTCCACGAAGGTTTTTACGTTCAGTTTATAAGTTTTTGCATCTTCTTCCGCGGTGTTTTTCTCTTTTACAGTGAAAAAAGTAATAAAGAATAACGTTAGGGCAATCACCGCATAGATAATCGCCACGGATTGGAAGCCCCGGGGGTTCATTTCCCCCGTACCCCCAAGCCAAATAATCAAAGGAATGGTAAAAATCGAGCCAAAAAGAACACCTCCTGCTTGGAAGGCCCCTTTAGTAGCCGAAAGAGAAGAACGATCCAGAGGATTAGTCGCCAGTCTGCCAATCATACTGGTATAGGGGATAAAGATGGCTGTGTAAGCCATACCAAAAAGCGTGTACGTAAAATAGATATAAATAAGATTACCCATGGGTGAAAAATTCAGCTTCGTAAAACTAAGAACCAGGGAGATGGCTACTGGAATGCCCCCGATCAGGATAAAAGGGCGGTACTTCCCGTACCGGGAATTATTCCGATCGGCAATAATACCCATAATAGGATCATTAATCGCATCCCAAATCCTTGTTACCAGAAACATCATACCGGCGGCGGCGGCACTGATACCAAGGATGTCGGTCATGAAGAAGAGCAGTTGCGATGAGAACATGAAAGCAACTAATAACAACCCCGCTTCTGTAACACTATAACAAACTTTTGTTTTTGTACTGAGACCATCTGTGGTTTTGGTGTTTAATTGAGCATTCATAATTTCTACTCCTTTCAATTCCTTTAAACGCCAAGCCAAACCTATTCCAGAATAAAGTCACAGAATTTATCCCCTTTGGTAAGGCAGTTTTTCCGTGAAAGCTTAAACCCAAAACCTTCAAAAAGAATAAAGTCAATATCACAATAAAGGCTACCCACATAATTGCCCAGTTCCCCGTAGTCCTTCCATATATCATGCAAAGGACAGTATTGGCAGGTAGGCGGATCCATTGTGTTTACCCAACCATCAGAGGGCATATCGCGTACTTTAAAATAATCCTCCACAGAAGAAAATTCGGTGATCCCTCTTTCAGCGGCCTCTTCCCGCATAGAGGCCACCCTGTCTTTGCCAAAAGCGGTAACCGCTGCCTTGATGGCTTTGCTACCTTCTTCTTTCCCCATACGTTCAATCATTTCTTTGGCCATATAATAGTAGAGCTTGGCCAGGAGTTTTGCATTCCTTACCGCTGCTGGTTCACTACTTCTGATGGTTCCCATCTTCTCTTCCTCCTTCTTGTTTTCATGTTTTTTACGGTTCGACAATTAAGTCCCGAATAACCCTGTTATTTAGTGGTTCAAGCAAAATATCTTCGCCCTGAACTTTGCTGGTGCAAGCCAGGACCGGCCGCCCATTTACCTTCACTCCACAACGCCCGCAAACCCCCTGATTACAGACGCTATGCCGATAATACCCTAAAGAAGGATCGAGATTTAGAGCGATGTAATCTAATACATCCATTACTGTCCACTGATTCTCTACTGCCGGTACCTGGAAGAGATCAATTCCGTTTTTCTCCCCGGATCTCCTGACTCTAACCTTCATGATTACTATCCTCCTTCACCGAGGCTAAAATATAATCCGGTATTGTGGCTACATTTTCCTCTGGCAGTGGCAAATACGGGGCATTGGGCTTTTCCCGCCGATAGATTAAGGCGCCTTGCTCTAATTTTGCAATAATTCTGTATAAATGCTCCCGGTTGTTGACAACCGGATAATCGGCCCGCATATGAGTCCCCCGGCTCTCCGTGCGTAAATTTGCGGCATGAATTCCCGCTTCGGCACAGAGAATGAGGTTCTCCGCCAACACCGCGCTTATCCATTCAAAATTGTAACGTCGCTCCGCCACCGCTGTTTTCATCTTCGGCAGCATCTCTTTGAGCCTGTTTATTCCTTCTTCTGCTTCCTGCAGGAGCTCGCCGGTGCGGAAGAAGTTAAATCCTTTATCACATACCTGTTCGAGCTGGGAGATTACCAGATACGGGCTAATGCCTTCTCCAGGCTCCAAAACCCTTTGCAATCTCTCTAAAACATCCGCGGTATTGGAATCTGTCTGTTTGCCATGCTTACCGGCATATTCTGCCGCCTTCTTACCGGCATCCCAACCATGGGCCAGCATTTCTGTGAGCCCATCGGCGCTTCGAAAAGCGCCAAACACGCCGCCAGTTACTTCTCCAGCAGCATACAATCCCTTAACCGTACTGGCAAAGTCTTTGTCTACCACAATCCCGCCCATGCTGTACTCATTACCCAGCCCCACCTTGAAACGCTTGTTGTTTTTAAGGAGGAACTCGTACACTTCATAAAGGTTTATCCCATTGTAATGATTCTTGGCATGCCAAGGGGCAACATTGGCCATCATTTTTTCGAAGCTTCCAAGCAGTTCCTCATCGGTATACTTGGAGAAATCAAAATACATGGCATTTCCATATTTATCAAATTTTTCGAAAATGCCTTTGCCCCAGAAATAGGCATAGAGAATTTTATTCATTTTATTGGCCGGGGGGATACGGCGATATTCTTCAGCGATAGCCAGCTCTTTTCCATCCAGATCCGTAATGGTCGGATAAAGCGGGAAATAATTCGGAATTGTCATCAGATATGGCAGAATCGAACCTTTTATATATTGTGGTTCTAAGGCAGTGGGGATAAAAAGCAGAAATTCCATATCAACCACGTCTGCCCCCGCCCGCATAGCCATGGCTATCCCATCTCCCGTCATATCACTTATGGAGTTTTTCAGGGAAAAGGGCTGGTAGCCACCGGTGGCCAGTATGACGGCGCCCGCCTTAAATTTAATGATCTCTCCTGTATAGATGCTTATCCCCAAAGCGCCACAGACCCCCGTAGAGGAGGTAAGCAAGTCACAGATGATAGTATCTTCGAATACTCTGATGGCGGGGTTCTCCAGAACCCCCTGCTTAACTGCCTTGCCGAAACTGCGGCCGGAAGTCATCCAGAGACTGGCCGGGGGAATGAAGAAGAACTTCTGCCCCGCCTTCCTGGCCCAATCCAAGCATTCTTTAACCGCGTACGGACCCTTGTCTACATATTGTCGCACCAGTTCCTGATCACACAGGTAGAAGGAGCTTTTTACAATAGTCTCAAACAATTGCTCCTTGGTAAAGTTCTGATTGGCCGCTGTTTCGCCACAGACCTCGTAAGCACTGCGACCGTCAATTCCAAAGCCTCCTCCAATCATGATCGTATTGCCGCTGCGGCCTACTTTCCCTTTGGACACCAGACATACATCCGCACCCTCGCGCAGGGCAGAGACCGCACTCATTACCGCCGCTCCTGCTCCGCCGATTACTAAGACGTCACACTCCACAACCTTACTGACATCCAACACCATCCTTTTCCTCCCTTCTTATAGTAGAATTCTAGCGTCAAGGATTTGTAGTCCCTCCTCATATACAACCACCGGATTAAGATCAATCTCCTTTATTTGCTCTTCCCTCAAGGCCAATTCAGAGATTTTCACCAGTACTTCCTTTACCCCCTCAAGGTCCCGGGGGCTTTGTCCCCTGATACCTTTTAATATTTCATATCCTTTTGTCTCTTTGATCATCTCTTCAGCATCTTGCTTGGTTAATGGAGCCCGGCGAAAAGCGATATCTTTAAATACCTCCACAAAAATCCCGCCTAAGCCAAACATTACCGTAGGACCAAACATCGGATTTCTCACCATACCGACGATAATCTCCAAACCCGGTTTACTCATCGGTGTTACCAATACTCCGGTTATTTCCGCGTCGCCGTTGTATTGCCGGGCGTTGGCGACAATTGCCTGATAAGACTCTCTTACCTCCATTGAATCCTGTAGATTAAGGATGACCCCGCCTGCTTCAGTTTTATGAATTATCTGGGGTGATACTATCTTTAAGACTACCGGGAATCCAATCTCCTCCGCTATTTTTACCGCTTCATCGGCACTTCTGGCCAAATAAACAGCAGGTACTGGAAAACCCGCGGACTTCAGTAAAAAAAAGGCCTCGTGTTCCAGTAGATTCCTTCCTTCCTTCCCGGCCTTCTTAATCAGTTCATGACTCATTACACCCGGCCTCCTCCATGATTCTCTGCAGGAAATTGCTGCGTTTTACCATATTAATCATGGTCCTGGCGGCTCTTTGCGGTGAATCAAAAGTAGGTCCGGAGTTCTCCTCCAGAATGATCCTGCCTTCCTTAACCCATTCCCCAGCCATTAAACAGGTCAAAACGGGTTTGGCACTATTTTTTACTACCTCTACCAGTTCGCGGGCTAAAAGAGTCGGCTGTAAAAAGGTTGGGGGAACGGTTATAAGGATCACACCATCCACCCCTTCATCCGCCAGCACCACTTCCAACGCTTCTCTATGAGCTTTCTCCAAGGCCGCAGCACTCATATCGATATAGCCGGAAGGCCTGTTAATAATCGCCATGGGAGGCAATATTTCTTCTAATTTGGCCACGCTCTTCTGGGAAAGGGTGGCCATTGTCACCTGGGGGCACAAACCTATTTCATCCATACAAATAATCCCGGGACCACCGGCTTCCGTAAGCACACAAATCCTGTTGCCCCGCGGTAAGGGTTGCATGGCAAAGGCCTTGGCGGTATCCAGCAGTTCCTCTATGGTCATCACCCTGGTAATCCCTGTCTGTCTGAACACTCCATCATAGATCAGATCAACACCCGCTAAAGAACCGGTATGTGACTCCGCAGCCTTGGAGCCGATTTCACTCCGCCCCACTTTTAAAATTAATATCGGTTTTTCCACGCTGATTTTTCCGGCTTCGTCCAGGAAATCAGCGGCGTTTTCTATCCCTTCCATATACATCCCAATGACTTTTGTCTTTTCGTCCTCGCCATAGTATTTTAAGATCTCTATTATATCTACATCGCTCATATTTCCCACATGGGCCCATTTGTTAAATCCAAACGGAACGGGCTGATCCTGCGCAAACATTAAAATAGAGGCTCCGGTGGCTCCACTCTGTGAGATAAAACTGACCTCCCGAAAACTCTGCCTAATATTAGGGGCAAAGGTTGTATCAAGGTGATTCACTGTATTGATGATGCCCACACAATTTGGCCCAAAAACCCGAATCCCTGCTTCTTTGGCAATAGATAATACCTCTTTCTCCAATTCAACCCTTTCCGGGATTTTCGTCTCGCTGAACCCGGCTGCAATAATAATAGCCGCTTTTACATCTCCCCTGCGGGCGGCCTGCCTCATCACAGCGGGGACACCAAAGTCGGGTATTACCACCACAATCAATTCCACTTTACCGGGGATACTGGTTAAATCCGGGTAACATTTCAAATCAAATATCTTTTCAACAGTAGGATGTACCGGGTATATCTTTCCTTGATATCCCACTGCAAGCATATTCTTTAAGATCTGGTTCCCCGCTTTCCCCGGATCCTTAGAAGCACCGATTACCGCAACACTTTCTGCGTTGAAAAAGTGATCCAAAGACCTTTTACTTACCACTTTTTTCTTCCCTTTCTTGTAAGAATTCATACCCTTCTCTGATGTAATCCTTTAGCTCCTGCAGGACTTGTTCTGTAATCCCGCTAAATCTTTTTTGTAAGCGCAAATACTCTTCAACAGGTTTAAAACTCCGAATTTTCCTGGTGATCCTCACTTTACCCTCTTCGGCTTCATATAAAACCCACATCCCGGTCTGAACGGCCATCCTGGCAACCTCGATGGTCCGCTCAGCCGGAAACCGCCACCCGGTGGAACAAGGGGTATGGACATGGATATAACTTGGTCCGTCCACGCTTTTCGCTTTGTTAATCTTGTTTGCAAAATCATTAATATAACCTACAGAAGCGGTAGCCAGGTAAGGGATTCCTTGGGCGAGCAGCATCCTCGCCACATCTTTGCGCTGGTTTGTTTTTCCCCCGGGGGTTGTAGTTGTCCACGCCCCCAGGGTTGTCGCCCCACTTCTTTGAATACCGGTGTTCATATATGCTTCATTGTCATAGCATACATAAATAAAACGATGTCCCCTCTCTATTGCACCGGAAAGGGCCTGCAGCCCGATATCGACTGTACCGCCATCCCCTGCAAAACCAACAACATGAATATCATTTCGCCCCAGCACCTCAAGGCCAACCCTTATTCCGGAAGCATATGCCCCTACGGATTCAAGATTGGACATAAAAGCAGGCACCCACCAACCAGTTTCCCTGCTGATACCGGTTAAAATAGCGGAGCAACTGGGAGGAGTCAGGATGATGGTATTGGGACCCAATATTTGCAGCATTTTTCTGGCGATTAACTCCATTCCACAACCTTCACAAGTGGTAAGCCCCTTACAGAGGTAATCTTTTTCACTTGTTTTTTTACTCACAGATGCCATCCTTAACACTCCTCCTTTCGGAGATCAATCCATTTCGAGGCATATTCATCCCGCGGATTCCCCAGTGTTCCAAAGGTATCTTCAATAACCTGCCCGATGGTTTCTTCGGTTATATCCCTTCCGCCCAGCCCGGCAATATAACTTCTTACCATAGGGGCTTCGTCCAAACCGGAGGTATACAACGCCCCTTTGATCTCTAGGCTTAAAGGCCCTAAGGAGCCCAGGCCGGCGCTTCGATCGATAACAGCCACCGCCTTGGCTTTACGAAGCACCCGGGAGATTTCTTTCCCCGGGAAAGGACGAAAGACCCGCAGTTTAAGTAAGCCAACTCTTTTTCCTTGTTCACGAAGGCCTTTGACTACATAGCGGGCTACTCCGGACATCGTTCCCATCGTAACAAGAATAACCTCCGCGTCCTCGCAAAATTCAGCACTAAAAGGAGGATAAAAACGGCCAAAGCGCCGCGCAAACTCCAAGCCAATTTCCTCCATCACTGGAAACACCCGGTCCATCGCCTGCTTCTGCTGGTACTTAATCTCCGTAAATATTTCCGGACCGGTAAGGACATTTACAGCCAACGGTTCCTGCGGATCAAGGATTAAATTCTGCCCGCAATAAGGAGGAAGAAAAGCATCAACCTCACCTTGCTCTGGAACCAAGACAGCTTCAGTAGTGTGGGAAAGAAAAAACCCATCCAGACAAATATTTACCGGCAATAGAATCCGCTTGTCTTCAGCCAGGCGGTAAGCGAGAATCACCAAATCCAGGACTTCCTGGCTATTTTCGGCGTAAAACTGGATCCACCCCTGGTCTCTTTCACCCATGCTGTCAGAATGGTCGCACCATAGACTCCAAGGGCTGGGGAGGGCTCTATTGACAATGGGCATTACAATGGGCAGCCTGCAACCTGCCGCCACTCCCGTCACTTCATGCATTAAAGCCAAGCCTGCCGAGGCGGTGGCCGTAAATACCCGGGCCCCCACAAGAGAAGCCCCTATTACTGCGCATAAAGCGGAATGCTCGGATTCAACATTTATATAACGGGCGGCCAGCCTTCCCTTGGCAATTAATGACGCCAGATGCTCCACAATGGGTGTCTGTGGAGTGATGGGATAGGCTGCGACCACCTGAACACGGGCAAGACGCGCTCCCTCTGCTGCGGCCATGTTGCCGTCCATTGCTTTACGAATCAATATTTTTCTCCTCCTCCGTAGGCTCAGTAATTATTTTTATGTCTTTTTGGGGACACATCTCCGCACAAATGCCGCAGCCCTTGCAGTAATAGTAGTCTATCCGGCAGCCGCAATCCTCTATTGTGAGGACTCCACAAGGACAATATTGTGCACATAAACCACATCTATTGCAATGTTCATTTTGAGGCACCGGTCTTTTCAACCGCCAAGTGCCCGTATTTGCATTCGCTAAGATAAATGCCACCGGTCCTTCTTTATTTCTTCCAAATTTGGACGCGGGAGAAACCGCACCTTGCCGCTTTAGCATTTAACTCCCCTCTCTTCCCTGGCAAATATTCGCGCAGGGCATTACAAATGGACTCCAGGGAAACCCACTCCGTAGTTTTACACAAGGCTCCTAACATCGCCGCATTGGGAGGCGCCTTCCCCAAGATCTCTTCGGTTATGGCAAAAGCATCGATGCAGCCTATCTTCTTAAAATCAGAAGTAAGCCCCGTTTCTTCCGGACTCATTTTGGTGTTTGCCACTAAAACGGTTTCCGGTTTAACTCCGGAGGATATATCAATCCCCAGTTCCCTGATGAAAAGATCAAAAACAATTACTCCATCCGGATTATAAACAAAAGACCTCAGGTCTATAGGCTTCTCATCCAAGCGGGCATAAGCAAACACAGGGGCCCCTTTTCGCTCTTGTCCAAAACTTGGGACAGCATGGGCAAATTTCCCTTCTTGAATCACAGCTGACACGAATATTTTGGAGGCCGTTACAACCCCTTGACCTCCCCGTCCGTAGAACTTTATCTGCTTCATCTACTTACTCCTTCTAATAATCTCGCAATAAAGGTGGCAATTGCCGCGAGAAATGACCGGGTCCTCACCGGATATTTAATTTCGCTTTGTAACGAGCTAAAAGTATATGGCTTTCCATATGAGTAATCCCGGGAATAGGATAGATCCGTTCCCTCATAAATGCATTTAAAGCTTCAGGACTCTCCACACAAGCATGAACATGTAAGGTTGTGGGGCCCGTCATCTGATAAACCACAATGACATTCTCTTCTTGCACCAAACGTGAAGCAACTTCTTCCAATTTGCTTGGTTCCACCTGAATATCTAAAAACACATTAAGGTTGTAACCGATGGATTTTGCATTTATCACCACTGTAAACTCTTCAATTACTCCCTCTTTCAGCAAATTATTCACTCGGTCTCTTACTGCAACACGGGAAATAAAAAGAGAACGGGCAATTTCTGCATAAGATGTTCTACTGTCCTTTTGGAGGATACTGATGATCTGCTTGTCGATCTCATCCAAATTGGACATTTTCAGGGCTTCTTCACCTCCTTTACTGATCATGGAACCCGGTAAGCAGTACGCCCCTTTGTTTTTCAAATGTAAATTATTTTTTGCTGTATATTTAATATTCGATAGCCTGTTACCATTTCCTTCTTTACATTGTAAGTGTTTTTTAGTTAAATCCACTTATTTATAGTGCTTTCGGAGTTAAGACTTCCATTTTTCTTAACAAAGTAAACCATCGTTAACAAAAGAACCCGATCAAAGCTGATGCGGGGGGTCCTTTCCCCTTGCATCAAAAAAAACCCCGGCAGGAGCCGGAGCTTTTCTTTTACTTATATTATCCTGTTTTCCTTAAGCCGACGTTACCTTTATTTAGCAATGCACAACCCATTTCGCATAAACTTTCATTATTTAGACAAATACCTGAAAAAGCAGGCGGTCTTAGGCCATCTCCGTGAGGCATTACGGTGAGCCAGCGAGCAGCCAAAACGGAAACGGATTAGGATTTCTTTCCTTTCTTGAGAAATTTCCCCCTTTGGGCTATAATAAAACTATACTAAAACCAGGCACTAAGCGCGACGGCCTTTGCCGCAGGAGGGAGCAGGATGATAAAAAAGAGACGCCGCCCTTCCGGAACCGGGCGCACAATCCTATCCCCGGTGGAGGGTGGAAAAACCGATAAGATCCGGCCGTTCCTGCAATACCAGAGGCCCTTTTCCCGTCCGGGTTCTCTGACCGAGCTCTTTTTGCTTTTGAAGAACAATACCAGCCGGCGGGTGGAGGGATGGCTGACCATCACCCCGCCCCCGCACTGGGGCATTGAACCGGGAAAACGCTTAATGATCGCGATCCGCCCGGAAGGGACAATCATGGCGGAGTTCTATCTTTCCACCCCTGACCTGCCCGGCCCCGGTCCCCATCTTCTGCAGATTACGGTGACGGAAGGAAACCACCTGCTGGCGGAGGCCGCCTTTGACCTCCGCGACGGCCTCCTCTTCCCGGTTAACGGTTGATCAATCCGCAACCCCCGCCGGCGCGCGGGCGTGCACCCGCCTTTTTTAGCGGCCGGCTTCCATTTCCGCTTTCAATTTCTCGACATGCCGGTAGTATTCGATATTTTTTAATTCCGAGGCCGCCTCCTTGTCAAGGATGACCGTGGCCTTCCCGCTGTACAATTGGATGGCAGAAGCGGTGATCTGGGAGGTTACCGGCCCCTCCAGTGCTTTCGCCACCACTTGGGCTTTTTTCTTCCCGCTGGCCAGCATGAGAATATGCCGGGCTTCAAGGATCGTGCCGATCCCCATGGTAATCGCAAAATGCGGCATCTCCTCCCGCGCGATCCCCGCCTGCCGGTAAAAACTCTCATAATTATCATCCAAAGTCTCTTTGGTCAACGCCTGAATCCGGGTTCTGGACGCCAGGGATGAACCGGGTTCATTAAAGGCCCAGTGTCCGTCCCTCCCAATCCCCAAGACCTGCAGGTCGATACCGCCGGCGTTTTTAATCGCCTCTTCATACCTGCGGCAAAACTCCTCCGGGTCCGGGGCCAAGCCGTCCGGGAGATGAATATTCTCCGGCTTGAGATTAATATGGGCAAACAGCTCTTCATGCATAAACCGGGCATAACTCTGGTCCAAGTGATACGGTTTGCCAAGGTCCATCCCCACCCCCAGGTATTCATCGAGATTAAAGGTGACCACCTGGGAAAAATCCAGCCCTTCCCGGTGCATCCGGATCAATTCCTTATAGGTGCCAACCGGGGTGGCGCCGGTGGCCAAACCCAAAACCAAGCGGGGATTCTTTTTTATATGTGCAGCGATGATCTCCGCCGCACACCTACTCATTTCCTCATAATTCTCTTTTATAATAACTTCCATCAAGCTTCCTCCTCCATTGTGCGTATACACCTTCTGTTATTCATTTTCTACCCGTCGCCCCGTGAGCACTGCCGGGCACACGTTTTCCTTGCGGTGCATACGTGCCGCGCCCACCCGGACCCTTTTGTCCCCGCCGTCGCCGCCGGGCTTTGTGGATCCTTTAACGGTTGTGGGCAAACCGGAGGTCACCCGCCGATTAACTCGAGATCCCCCTCCTCGTCAACTTGGAATCTCCTCCAAGTCCAGGCGCTCAATCGTTTCTCTAAAACACGTTTCTTTGCGACAAGTTTTTCAAAGCAAAGATAATGGTTAAGACAATTCCCGGTCGATGACACCGGTGACCTCCGCCAGTAAAGCGGCGAGGAGATTCCGGTCCGGGCCCTCAACCATCACCCGGATCAACGGTTCGGTACCGGAGGCACGGACAAAGATCCGCCCGCTTTGACCCAGGCGTTTTTTTGCTTTGGCAATGGCTTCCCGGATCGCCGTATTCTCCTCCCAACCTTCTTTCCGGGTTACGCGGACATTCTCCAATAGCTGGGGAAATCTCTTCAAGCGTCCGGCCAACTGCGAAAGCGGTTGCCCGGTCCGGACCAAAACCGACAATAACTGCAGGGCGGTAAGGACTCCATCCCCGGTGGTGTTGTGCTCAAGGAAAATGATATGGCCCGATTGTTCTCCGCCCAGGTTCAACCCATTCTCGCGCATGGCCGCCAAGACCCAGCGGTCGCCGTTGCCGGTGATCAGCACATCCCCCCCGGCCTCTCTGAAGGTCTCGGTGAGCCCCAGGTTGCTGTAGACCGTAGCCGCGATGGTCCGGCGGGACAACCGGCCTTCAGCCAACATCTGCAAGCCGCAAACGGTCATGATCGCATCGCCGTCCACCACTTCGCCCTTTTCATCCACGGCGATCACCCGGTCGCCGTCCCCGTCGTGGGCCAGCCCCACCTGCGCCCCTTTCTCCAGTACCGCCCGGCGCAGCTTCTCCGGGTTGGTGGAGCCGCAGTCCACATTGATCCGGGAACCGTCGTCCTCCGCGTGCAAGGCGTAGACCCGGGCGCCTAAAGCCTCCAAAATACGGGGGGCTATCCGGTAAGTGGCGCCGTAGGCACAGTCCACCACGACCGTCAGGCCGTCAAACCTCTCTTTAACCGTCCGGCTGAGAAAATCAAGATACTCATCTTCCGCCCGGTCTGTGGTAAAGACCCGGCCCACCCCGGTCCCGGTCGGCCGGGCAATTTTCGCCGCGGCTGTTTCCTCCAGGCAGGCTTCAATCTCCGCCTCAATCTCATCGCTGAGTTTGTAACCCTCCTGATCAAAAAACTTGATCCCATTGTCGGCAATGGGGTTATGCGAAGCGGAGATCATGGCGCCGGCCGCGTTCTCCCGCTGTCCGGTCAGGTAGGCCACTGCCGGGGTTGGGACCACCCCCAAAAGTTCAACATCGACTCCGGTGGCTGTTACCCCTGCCACCAAAGCGGCCTCCAGCATCGTGCCGGAAAGGCGGGTGTCACGCCCCACCAGCATGCGGCCGCCCCCTTTGAGCAGGACATGGGCAGCGGCCCTGCCTAGTTGAAAAACGAGTTCCGGAGTTAGATCCCGGTTGGCCACCCCCCTCACGCCATCCGTACCAAAAAAACGTCCCATCTGCGCTGCTGTTCCTCCTCTCTATTCCTGCTGCAAACAGGCGACCAGTTCTCTGCCAAAATCCTCCGCCGCCTCCGGCCCGTTCGCCGTAATCAGCAAGCCGTCGGTCTCCACGGGTTTTCCCGTATAAACGGCGCCGGCCTGTTTCAGTTCTTCAGCCCCGTCAATATAGACGGTCGCCCTTTTCCCTTTGAGCAGTCCGGCACGGGCCAGGATTACCGGGGCGATACAAATGGCGGCCACCGGTTTCCCGGCGGAGACCATCGCCTTGGCCAGGCCATGGGCAACCGGATCGTCAAAGTACTGCTCGGCCCCACCGCCGCCGACAAAGACCAGAAGGTCAATCTCCCCGGCTTTTACCTCGTTGAGTAGAATCTCCGGCCGTACCCGGGCGCCCAGTTTTCCTTCAGCCCATTCCCTGGTGGTCGAGGCGGTCAAAGTTTTGATCCCCGCTTTTTCCAGCACCTCTTTGGGGACCAGATACTCCTCATCCCGGAAGATCTTCTCCGCAATCACCAACACGGCTGTTTTTGCCATCCCTTTCACCTCCTTTCCAAGTCTTTTCCAAAACCCGCTTGAGTTCCGCCTAAGCCAGCCCGCTGAGGGCGGCCCGGATCCGCCGGAGGACCCGCGGCTTCCCTATGGCCTCCATGGTCTCAAAAAGCCCGGGGGTGGCCGTTCTCCCGGTTATGGCCACCCGGAGCGGCATAAAGAGAAGTCCGGGTTTTTTCCCCAACTCTGCGGCGAGTCCGCGCAAAGTCTCTTCCACATTAGCGGCGGAGAAATCCGCCACCCCTTCCAGGACCTTCAAGGCTGCAGCCAAAAGGTCCCGGGTCTCAGAAGCGGAGCTTTTCTTTCCGACCAGAAGCTCCGGGGACGGGGCGGGAATCTCCTCCTGAAAAAAGTAGGCGGTCTGCTCGCCGATCTCCGAGAGGAGCCTCAACCTCTCCTGGACCAGCGGGATAATCCGGACCAGGTAGGCAAAGCGCTCCGGCGGGCAGGGGTCGGGCAAAAGCCCGTCCTTCTGCAGGAAAGGCAAGACCCGGGCGGCCAAATCCTCCGGGGCCAGCCTCCGGATATAGACCCCGTTAAGCCAATTCAGTTTCTCCAGGGAGAAAGCCACCGGTGCAGTGTTGATGCGCTCCGGAGAAAAAACCGCCGCCGCCTCCTCCATGGTTACAACCTCCCGGTCATCCGGGGGATGCCAGCCCAAGAGGAGCAAGAAGTTGTTCACAGCTTCCGGCAGGTAGCCTTGTTCCCGGTACTCCCGGAGACTGGTGGATCCGTGCCTTTTACTGAGTTTCCCCTTGCCGTCCGGGGCCAACAAGACCGGCAGATGGATAAAGACCGGCGGTTCCCAACCGAAGGCCTTATACAAGAGAATATGCCGCGGAGTGCTGGCGATCCATTCATCCCCCCGCAAAACATGGGTGATCGCCATCAAGTGGTCGTCAACAACAACCGCCAGGTGGTAGGTGGGAAATCCGTCCGACTTGAGGAGGACAAAATCATCCAGGGTCTGCAGGTCAAAAAGGATCTCCCCCCGCAAGTAATCCCGGACGGTGATCTTCCCCNNCCGGAGCGGCGCAGCTCTTCAAGGCGTTCCGGAGAACAGAAACAGTAATAGGCCTTACCTTGCACCACCAGGTCTTCGGCATGGCGCCGGTAAATTTCAACCCGTTCCGACTGGTAGTAAGGACCGGCCGGGCCGCCGGCCTCCGGCCCTTCATCCCAATCAAGCCCCAGCCACCGCAGGTTCTCCATAATATCCGTCATGGCCTCCGGGACATAGCGCGAGCGGTCCGTGTCTTCAATGCGCAGAAGAAAAAGACCCTTCTCCTTCTTGGCCATAAGCCAATTGTAAAGGGCCGTTCGCGCACTGCCGATATGGAGGTATCCTGTGGGACTTGGAGCAAATCTCACTCTTACTCTTGCCGCCAATACTAACACCCCATTCGTAAAAATACCTTTATTGCTTCGGCATCGCCTCCAAAATTCCTTCTCAGAAAAATCACTTGTAAGATTTAAGATTAATGTAAAGGGATGAGTTCCAAACTGATCTCCAGCGCGGTATTGACCTTTTTCATTGTCTCCTCATCCAGTTGGCCGATCTTCTCTGTCAGCCTTTTCTTGTCAATGGTCCGCAATTGTTCGCAGAGAATAACCGAATCCCGCTCCAAGGGGCTGTGATTCTTCTTAATCTCCACATGGGTGGGTAATTTCGCCCGTTTGATCCTGGAAGTAACAGCCGCCACGATCGTCGTCGGGCTGTATGTGTTCCCGATGTCGTTTTGAATGATTAAAACCGGCCGCAGCCCACCCTGCTCCGAGCCGATAACCGGATTGAGATTGGCAAAAAAAAGGTCTCCCCTTTTAACCTGCAACTATTTTCCCCCACTTACCAGGCTCTGCAGGTATTGATCAAGTCCAGATTAGTGTGTAAATTCCTCAGTTATCAATAAGCTTATCTGATATACGCAATATTGCTTTGATCATTGATTTGTTTTTGCTCTTCTTGCCACTGAAGGTATTCACTCATATCCAGATACTTTTTGCCGCTTATCCACTTGTCGTCAATTTCCATAAGTAAGGCTCCAATTAGGCGAATTGCCGA